>Ga0066256_1000546_pt1 | contig 92564 bp, 90 predicted proteins | sample ThiBio_1000_biof_FD_87107 | JGI IMG/M metagenome (GOLD analysis project Ga0066256, IMG submission 87107) | Wastewater bioreactor microbial communities from Cape Town, South Africa - Thiocy_expt_1000_biof (version 2) | ecosystem: Engineered > Bioreactor > Thiocyanate-remediating >... | reverse complement strand
GAGGCGGTTGGTCGGAAGGCCCAGCGCCTGGTCCCAGGAAATCGGCTCGTAGATGCCTTCCCCGCGCTCGCTGCCCGGCTTCCGGAGGAGCGGCTGGGTGAGCCGGGCGGGGGAATACTGCTTCATGATCCCCGCCGAGCCCTTGGCGCACAGCACGCCCTGGTTGGTGGGATGGTTGCGGTTGCCCTGCAGGAAACGCACCTTGCCGCCTTCGAGCGTGACCTTGACGCCGCAGCGGCACGCGCACATGTAGCAGGTGGTGTAGCGGATCTCCTGCGCGTCGTGGTTCTCGGTTCGGATGCTTGCGTTCATGCGCGTGGCGGATCCCCAAAGCGTTCCCCCGGCCCCCGGCAGCGGGGCCGCGTTTTCCTGTACGTGTGAAGGTAGACAAAGACCGGCGACAGCGCCAGTGCGTACACGCGGGCTGCCGGGAAAGGGCCTGTATCACCAGTTTAGAATATGTCTATATTGCCGCGGTGTGGCTGTGCCGGCAAGACAAATACGCTGATGGCTTGATAAGCCGCTCTCGGTCAAGCCAAAAATCCATTCGCATATCGACACGTGACCAGCCAGTCCGAACGGCATGCCAAACTCCCAGGTGGTCATGGTGGAGCACCCGCAAGGGGCAGGCCGTGGTTGTAATGCCAATAAATTGGCAACTACCACGCACCGGTGCCTTCATGCCCTCCGGGTGCTCGCCGCGATTGTCGGGCGGTGGAAACATCACGGCAATCGGGCCGGGGGCGGCCCTCCTACAACACCACGCTCCATGTAGGGGCGGCGCCCTCGCCGCGATTTTCAGGCGGGGGAACCGTTACGGCATCGGGCCGGGGGCGGCTCTCCTACAACACCACGCTCCATGTAGGAGCGGCGCCCTCGCCGCGATTTTCGGGCGGTGGAACCTTTACGGCATCGGGCCGAGGGCGGCCCTCCTACAACACCACGCTCCATGTAGGAGCGGCGCCCTCGCCGCGATTTTCGGGCGGTGGAAACATCACGACATCGGGCCGGGGGCGGCTCTCCTGCAACACCACGCCCCGTGCGGAGCGCCGCTTGCGGTGCAAAGGGGCCTTGGCATCGCGCGAGAGCCGGAGCGGCGACGAGATCCGGCGTTTCCTCAACGCGGGTTCGCCAGCAGCGCCTCGACCGCCTCCAGCCCTTCCCCGCTGTCCCAGTCGATGGCGCCAGTGATCACCTGGCGCAGTTGCCCGCTGGCGTCGATGAGGAAAGTCGTGGGCATCGCGAACACCTTCCAGCGGCGGGTGTTGCTGCCGTCGCTGTCGAGCAGGATGTCGAAACCGAGCGGCATGCGCGCCAGGTAGCCGGTCACATCGGCCGCCGGTTCCGCGCTCGATATCGCGACGATGGCAAGCGGACGCCCCGCCATTTTCAGCCGCAGCCGCTCCATCGACGGCATTTCCTGCAGGCAGGGCGGACACCACGATGCCCAGAAATTGAGCAGCACCGCCTTGCCACGGTAGTCGGCGAGGGTGCGCGGCTTGCCGGCCAGATCGTGCGCCTGAAGGGCCGGTGCCGGCGCGGATGACCGTGCTTCAAAGGTCGCCGCACCGGCGCCGGTACTCAGGATCCAGCCCAACGCCAACCCCGCGAGCAAACGGTTCAAGGACATGTCTGCGTCTCCATTTCCTGTATCAGCCGCTCGGCGAGGCGGCCGCTCTCGGCGATCTCGTATTCGGTGGGTTCTTCGCGTGCCCAGAAACCCTCGCGCAGGTTTTCCAGCATGGTCACCTCGACGGCAGCGCCCGACACGGCAAGCTGTTCGGTGAGCCCCGTCAACCACAGGGTGCCGGCCGCGCGGCGCGGCTGCAACACGCGCACGCGCAGCCCGTCGAGGGTGCCGAGGTCGAGATACACCGGATCGGCGAGCGCTTCCGCGCTGGCGTAGAGGTTCGGGTGCATCAGCAGCACGCACAACGGCGCCCGCGCCTCCGCCGGCAGGCGCGCCGCCGCGCGCAGCAGCGGCCCGGCGGCGCGCCCCACCGCATAGAGCGTCACGCGCTTGCCGCTCGCGCGTGCGGCCTGCAGCCATTGCGCGAGATCCGCCAGCGGCACGCTTTCCATGCTCGCCGGCAAGGGCGGCAGGAAATAGGCGTCGAGCAGGTCGAGCGACCACACCTCGACCCCGCGCGCGGCGAGTTGCCGCGCGGCGGCCAGCTCGCTGGCGTCGCGGCCATACTCGGATGCCACCCACAGCAGCAGACGTTCCCCCGAGGCGGGAAACCGCTGCGTATCTGGCATATCCGCGCGCGCGCCGAAGGACGCGCAAAGCATGAGCAGCATGGCGAAACGAAGAAGAAACGGTGAATACGGCATCATGTCCACATCATGCCCGCCGACGCACGGCACGCAACCGGCATTTCGAACCATGCCGCGCCGCGTCCCGCTCACTGCCCCTGCGCCCGCCAGTGCCCCGAGCGCCCGCCCTGCTTCTCCAGCAGGCGAATGTCGCTCATCACCATGCCGCGGTCGACGGCCTTGCACATGTCGTAGATGGTCAGCAAACCGACCGATACGCCGGTGAGCGCCTCCATCTCGACCCCGGTCTTGCCGACGGTCTCGGCGGTGACCGTGCAGGTGATGGCCGAGGCCCCGGTATCGGCTGCGAATTCCACGCTCACGCGGGTGAGTGCGATGGGATGACACAGCGGAATGAGCTCGGCGGTGCGCTTGGTGGCCTGGATCGCGGCGATGCGGGCGATACCGAGCACGTCGCCCTTGGCCGCCTCGCCGCCGAGGATGCGCGCCAGCGTCTCGGGTAACATGCCGATGCGGCCATGGGCCACGGCGATGCGGCGGGTGTCGGCCTTGCCGGCGACGTCGACCATGATGGCGCGGCCGCCGGCGTCGAAATGGGTGAATTCGCTCATGTTTCGGGAACCAGATGAAGATATCCGCATCGTAAACGAAATGATGTTCAGCCGGTCCTTCTACGATTTGCTCCTTTCATGATCCTGCGCACGCTGCTCGCCCTCACACTCGCGGTCCAGCCCGTCGCGGCGGCCGACCTGCCCGATCTTGGCGAAGTCTCGCGCCAGTATTTCTCCGACCAGGAAGAACAGTTGCTGGGGCGCACCATCCTGCGTGACGTCTACACGGATCCGCGCTATCTCGACGACGCCGGAATCGAGTATTACCTCGACCAGCTCGGCTATCGCCTCGTTGCGGTCAGCTCGCGCAACCAGCAGCGCTTCAATTTCTTCGTCGTCACCGATCCCACGATCAACGCCTTCGCCATGCCCGGCGGGCTGATCGGCGTGCATACCGGCCTGCTGCTGGCAGCACAGAGCGAATCGGAACTGGCGAGCGTCATCGCCCACGAGATCGCCCACGTGACGCAGGACCACATCGCGCGCATGGTCGCGGCGCAGAGCCAGAGCCAGTGGCCGACGCTGGCGGCGCTCGCGCTGGCGCTGCTGGCCGCGCGCTCCAATCCGAATGCTGCCAGCGCTGCCATCGCCACCACGCAGGCCTATGCCATCCAGAGCCAGCTCAACTACAGCCGCGACTACGAGCGGGAGGCCGACCGCCTGGGCTACGACACCTTGAGCCAGGCCGGTTTCGACCCGCGCGGCATGGAGGGATTTTTCGGTCGCATGCAACGTGCCAACCGCTTCTACGACACCAGCGCACCGGCCTACCTGCGCACCCACCCGCTCACCACCGAGCGCATTGCCGACATGGCGGCGCGCAGCGACGCGGCCCCCTACCAGCAGATTCCCGACAGCCTGGAATTCCAGCTCGTGCGCGCGCGCCTGCGCGCCATGGACGACAGCCCGCAGGAAGCGGTGCGCGCGGCGCAGGCGGCGCTGAAGGATGGACGCTACAGCAGCGCGACCGCGGCGCGCTACGAACTCGTCGCCGCACTCGCCCGCGCGCGCCAGTTCAAGGACGCCGAGGCCGAACTGCAACCCCTGCTCGCCAGCAAGGCGGCAAGCCCGATGATTGCCCAGCTCGCCGGGGATACCGCGCTCGCCGCAGGCCAGTACGCCCTCGCGCTGCAGCGTTACGAAGCAGGCCGCCGCGCCTATCCGGAATATCGGCCGCTCGTGCACGGCCTCGTTCGCGCCCAGTTGGCCGCCGGGCGCCTCAACGAAGCGCTCGCCCTTGCCGAACGGCAGCTCGCACTGCAAGCCGGCGACCGCCGTCTGTGGCGGCTCGCCGCCGAAGCGCACGCCCGCCTCAACCACCGTCTGCTGAGTCATCGTGCGCAAGCGGAGGCGGCAGCCCTGAGCGGCAACCTGCTCGCCGCGATCGAGCAGATCAGCCTGGGCCTCAAGGCGGGTGATGGCAGTTTCCAGGAACTCTCGGCGGCAGAAGCGCGGCGCCGCGAATGGCAGGAGGCCGAAAAGCTCCAGCGCGGACGCCGCCAATGACGCGCGAGGCGCGAGCAGCGACGCGGCTTTGGTAGGAATTTACCCCAGCGACTGGACGTAAAGAATCGTGCGTGGTCTTGCGCAAAAAAAACTTATTCCACTATGCTCTGTCCCATCGCTGGCCAAAATGGTATCCGTCGCAGACCGCACACGACGCCCCATGCGGCCCGATCGGGAAAAACTACAGGAGGAAGACGTATGAAGAAGCTTCAGCAGGCTACATTCGCTTGCCTGGCCGGTGTCGGCATGATGGCGGGGACGGCCCTGGCCCAAGCCCCGGCCCCGGCCGCCACGCAGGATCCGGTCGCCAAGGATCTCGTGTTCAACAACCGCAAGGGCAACTGCCTGGCCTGCCATGGCATGCCGACGGTGCCCGACGCGGTGGCAACCGGACTGTACGGTCCGCCGCTCATCGCGATGAGCGCGCGCTACCCGGACAAGGCCAAGTTGCGTGCGCAGATCTGGAACGCGATGGCAGCCAATCCGGCCACGACCATGCCGCCCTTCGGCAAGCACGGAGTGCTGACGGAAGCCGAAATCGACAAAGTGACCGACTTCATCTACGGTCTGTAACCCCCCACGCTGCATCGTTCAATCAAGGAGAGAGTCAATGAATGCACTTCGTAGAAACGTACTCAAGGGCGCTACCGGCGCAGGCGCCGTCGCCGTCGCCGTCGCGGCCGGTCTGCTCAAGCCGACCCAGGTGCTGGCCGCGCCACGCAGCGCTTTCGAAGCCAAGAACGTGGCGGATGCGTTGAGCGGACTGGGTGCAGCGGGCGCTGCCGAGTCCAAGGACATCACCATCAAGGCACCGGACATCGCCGAGAACGGGGCCGTGGTCCCGGTGGAAGTCACCAGCGCCATCGCCGGCACCAGCAGCATCGCCATCCTCGCGGAAAAGAACGCCACCCCCCTGGTGGCCGACTTCGACCTGATGGGCGGCACCCAGGGCTTCATCTCGACCCGTATCAAGATGGGCCAGACCGCGCTGGTGCGCGCCGTGGTCACGGCCGGTGGCAAGAACTACACGGCGACCAAGGAAGTCAAGGTCACCATCGGCGGCTGCGGCGGCTGATCCGTACCGTCCACCGCCCCTGTTTCGTTGAACTGAATCTTTAGGAAAGGAAAGCCAAATGGCTGAACCGATGCGAATTCGTGCCACCATGGCCGGCGATGCCGCCGACGTCAAGGTGCTGATGAACCACCCGATGGAAACCGGTCTGCGCAAGGACGCCAAGACCGGCCAGCTGGTGCCCGCCCACTACATCACCGAGGTGACCGCCGCAGTCAACGGCACCCCGGTGCTGAAAGGCGGCATGAGCGGCGGCGTTTCAAAGAACCCCTACCTCGGCTTCAAGGTGAAGGGCGCGAAAGCCGGCGACAAGATCACCGTCAACTGGGTCGACAACACGGGCGACAAGAACAGCGCGGATACCACAGTCGCCTGATCGGTGCGTTCCGCCCGGATTGTTCCTTGATGCTGCCGCACGTCGGGTTGAAATCCGGCGTGCGGCAGCGTGGACATTTCCGGAGCAGCGGATGGCGCTTGATGGGGCCGTCCGCGCTCCAAGCTGTAACAACACTGCTGTCGCTTTGAGGAGGAAGACATGAAACCAACAACAATCACGAAATGCCTGGCAGGCGCCCTGGCGCTGGGTGCCGCATTCGCTTCCGCGTCCACGCTGGCCTCGCCGGAAGAGGACCGTGAAGCCTTCGTGAAGTACTACGCTGCCAAGCTGCCGAACGTCAAGTTCGAGGACTACGTCTATGGCGCGCTGGCGCTGGACGCAGGCAGCAAGGCCCAGTACGACGCGATCATGGAATTCCCGCCCTTCGACTCACAGGTCGAAGCCGGCAGGAAGATGTGGGAAACCCCGCTGAAGAGCGGCAAGAAATACGCCGACTGCCTGCCCAACGGCGGCAAGAACATCGCCGGCAACTATCCGATGTTCGACGAAGCCAAGGGCAAGGTCGTCACGCTGCACGACGCCATCAACGACTGCCGCATCGCCAACGGCGAAGAGGCGTACAAACTCAACGACATGAAGAATCTGGGTACCCTGACCGCCTACATGCGCACCCTGTCGGACGGCATGCGGATGAACATCAAGGTCGATGGCCCGAAAGCCCTGGAAGCCTTCAACGATGGCAAGAAGACCTTCTTCAGCCGCAAGGGCCAGCTCAATTTCGCGTGCGCGAGCTGTCACGTGCAGAACGGCGGCAACTACCTGCGCTCGGAGCTGATTTCCCCGGCCCTGGGCCATGCGGTGCACTGGCCGGTATTCCGCGGTGGCGACACCCTGGTCACCCTGCAGCAGCGTTACACCGGCTGCTTCAGCCAGGTGCGTGCGGTACCGCCTCCCCAGGGCAGCACCACCATGAACAACCTGGAATACTTCCACTCCTACATATCGAACGGCCTGCCGCTGAAGGCCTCGGTGTTCCGCAAATAAGCAGCACGCATCAGAGCCCGGGCAACCGGGCTTTTTTGTTTGAACCCAAAAAATCCATTCGCATATCGACACGTGACCAATCAGTCCAAACGGCCTGTCAAACTTCCATGCGGCCCTGGCAGTCGCACCCGCAAGGGGCAGGCCGTGCTTGTCATGCCAATGAATTGGCCACAACCGCGCACCGGCGCCTTCATGCCCTCCGGGTGCTCACCGCGATCTTCGGGCGGGGGAACCTTTACGGCATCGGGCCGAGGGCGGCCCTCCAGCCCTTGTAGGAGCGGCGCCCTCGCCGCGATTTGGGCGGTGGAACCATCACGGCATCGGGCCGGGGGCGGCCCTCCTACGACAGCGCGGTGCTCGCCGCGATCTTCGGGTGGTGGAACCTTTACGGCATCGGGCCGAGGGCGGCCCTCCAGCCCTTGTAGGAGCGGCGCCCTCGCCGCGATTTGGGCGGTGGAACCATCACGGCATCGGGCCGAGGGCGGCCCTCCTACGACAGCGCGGTGCTCGCCGCGATCTTCGGGCGGGGGAACCTTTACGGCATCGGGCCGAGGGCGGCCCTCGTGCAACACCCCACCCCGTATGGAGCACCGCTTGCGGTGCAAAGGGGCATTGGCATCGCGCGCGAGCCGGATTCGGCACGCAAGCGGGTCTCCTGGCGCCTGATGGACAATCCGGGTTGAATGGAAAATGCGAATGACACCCATTGTCTAGCTAGAATTACCATTTACCGGATTGCCGCAGCCCGTGACAATTGCCGGACCTCAACACCAAATTTCCGAGGAGTCTTCCATGCACATGAACCGTCGCGAATTCCTCCAATTGCTGGCCGTCGCCGCTGCCTCGGGCATGGCGCTGGACAGCCGCTCCGCACTCGCGGGCAAGGCGCCCGCCGGTTTCTACGACGTGCCGCGCCACGGCAATGTTTCCTTCCTGCATTTCACGGATTGTCACGCACAGCTGCTGCCGGTGTGGTTCCGTGAACCCAACGTCAACCTCGGCGTTGGCGCGGCGGTCGGCCGCGTGCCGCATCTGGTCGGCCAGCACCTGCTGAAGAAGTTCGGTATCCGCCCCGGCAGCGCCGAGGCGCACGCCTTCACCTACCTCGATTTCACCGAGGCGGCGAAGGTGTACGGCAAGGTGGGCGGGTTCGCCCACCTGAAGACGCTGGTGGACCGCATGCGCGCGCAACGGCCGGGCGCCCTGCTGCTCGACGGCGGCGACACCTGGCAGGGGTCGGCGACCTCGCTGTGGACCGATGCGCAGGACATGGTCGATGCCTGCATCAAGCTCGGCGTGAACATCATGACCCCGCACTGGGAAGCAACCTTCGGCGCCGATCGCGTGATGCAGATTGTCAATGGCGACTTCGCCCGGGCCGGCGTCGACTTCGTCGCACAGAACGTCGTCACCAACGACTTCGGCGACCAGGTGTTCAAACCCTACGTGATGAAGGAACAGAACGGCGTGAAAATCGCCGTGATTGGCCAGGCCTTCCCCTACACACCGATCGCCAACCCGCGCTGGATGGTGCCGGACTGGAGCTTCGGCATCCGCGACGACGGCATGCAGAAATGGGTCGACGATGCCCGCGCCAACGGCGCGCAGGTCGTCGTCGTGCTGTCGCATAACGGCATGGACGTCGATCTCAAGATGGCGAGCCGCGTCACCGGCATCGACGCCATCTTCGGCGGCCACACCCACGACGGCGTGCCGCAACCGGTGCAGGTGAAGAACGCGAAGGGCGTCACCCTCGTCACCAACGCGGGCTCCAACGGCAAGTTCCTCGGCGTGATGGATTTCGATGTGCGCAACAAGCGCGTGATCAGCTACAAGTACCGTCTGCTGCCGGTGTTCTCCAACCTGCTGCCGGCGGATCCCGACATGGCCGCGTTCATCCAGAAGGTGCGCGCACCGTACGAGGCCAAACTGAATGAAAAGCTTGCCGTCACCGATGACTTCCTTTACCGGCGCGGCAACTTCAACGGCACCTGGGACCAGGTGCTGGTCGATGCGCTGATGGCGGTCAAGGGCGCGGACGCCGCGTTCTCGCCAGGCTTCCGCTGGGGCACCACGCTGCTGCCGGGCGACCCCATCACCATGGAGCGGTTGATGGACCAGACCGCGATCACCTATCCCGAAACGACGCTCAACACCATGACCGGCGAAACGATCAAGACCATCATGGAGGACGTCTGCGACAACCTGTTCAATGCCGACCCGTACTACCAGCAAGGCGGCGACATGGTGCGCGTGGGCGGCATCGAGTACACGGTCAATCCCAACGCCACCATCGGCAAGCGCATCACCGACATGCGCATCAAGGGCAAGCCGGTGGAAGCGGACAAGACCTACAAGGTCGCCGGCTGGGCACCGGTCGGCGAAGGCGTCGAAGGCGAGCCGATCTGGGACGTGGTCGCCGCCTATCTGCGCGATCGCAAGGTGATCAAGGGCGTCAAGCTGAACACGCCGAAGATCGCCGGCATCGGCAAGAGCAATCCGGGCATCGCCGACTATTCCGGCGAATTGTCCTGAGGCCGCGGCTTCGGTATGCTTCAAAAAGAAGGGGACTTCGGTCCCCTTCTTCTTGCACCCCGGCGCGCGGAAACCGCCTTCCCCGTGCCGCCCTGCAACAGTACAATCGGGGGCTTGCAAATATGCATCCGAAATGCATAATAAGACCTGCAATTCGGGTTTGAGTGTGCGGGAGGCTGGGTGCACCTCGAATCCGGGCGGCGTCCCCACCTTAGACAATGAGGATTCGAAACCATGAGTTCTGCGTTCACGAAATCCGCAGCCCGCAATATTTTCTATGGCGGCGCGGTATTTTTCTTCCTGCTGCTGGTCGGACTGAGCTTCGACACCATGCAGACGCTACCCAAGCGCGACAACCGCGAAAACCTGAGCGAGTCGGCGATACGCGGCAAGCACATCTGGGAGACGCGCAACTGCATCGGCTGCCACACCCTTCTGGGTGAAGGTGCCTACTTCGCCCCCGAGCTCGGCAACGTCTACACCCGCCGCGGACCGGAGTTCATCAAGGCCTGGATCCAGAGCCAGCCCACCGGAGTCCCCGGTCGCCGGCAGATGCCCAATTTCAACCTGACCGACGCACAGCTCAACGACCTGGTCGAGTTCTTCAAGTACACGGCCGGGATCGACACCGCCAAGTGGCCGCCGAACGTCGAAGGCTGATCACGCCCGGATCCATTCACGCATAGAGAGGGAGTTTTCATGAAATATCAATCCCAGGCGGTCGCGAAGCCTTATTTCATCGCGGCGATCGGGCTGTTTCTCGGCCAGATCCTGTTCGGCCTCATCATGGGCCTGCAATACGTGGTCGGCGACTATCTGTTCCCGGCCATTCCCTTCAACGTCGCCCGCATGGTGCACACCAACCTGCTGATCGTGTGGCTGCTGTTCGGCTTCATGGGCGCGGCGTACTACCTGATTCCGGAGGAAGCGGAACGCGAGCTGTTCAGTCCGAAGCTCGCGCTCGCGATGTTCTGGATCTTCCTCGTCGCCGGTGCGGCAACTATCCTCGGTTACCTGCTGGTGCCCTACGCCACGCTTGCCGAGATGACCGGCAACAACATCCTGGCGACCATGGGCCGCGAGTTCCTCGAGCAGCCGCTCCCCACCAAGGTCGGCATCGTGATCGTCGCGCTGGCCATGCTGTTCAACCTGTCGATGACCGTGCTGAAGGGCCGCAAGACCGCGATCAACCTGGTCCTGCTGCTCGGCCTGTGGGGGCTGGCGATCTTCTTCCTGTTCTCGTTCTACAACCCGGCCAACCTGGTGAAGGACAAGTTCTACTGGTGGTGGGTCGTGCACCTGTGGGTCGAGGGCGTGTGGGAGCTGATCATGGGTGCGATGCTCGCCTTCGTGCTGATCAAGGTCACCGGCGTCGACCGCGAGGTCATCGAGAAGTGGCTGTACATCATCATCGCCATGGCGCTCATCAGCGGCCTGATCGGTACCGGCCACCACTACTACTGGATCGGCACGCCGGAATACTGGCAGTGGTGGGGTAGCGTGTTCTCCGCCATGGAGCCGATTCCCTTCTTCATGATGACGCTGTTCGCCTTCAACATGGTCAACCGCCGCCGCCGCGAGCATCCGAACCAGGCTGCCGTGCTGTGGGCGCTCGGTACCGGCGTGATGGCCTTCCTCGGCGCCGGCGTGTGGGGCTTCCTGCACACCCTGGCCCCGGTGAACTTCTACACCCACGGTAGCCAGATCACCGCGGCGCACGGCCACATGGCGTTCTACGGCGCCTACGCGCTGGTGGTGCTCACCATGATCAGCTACACCATGCCGATCCTGCGTGGCCGCGAGGCCAACAGCCGCAAGGCACAGGTGGTGGAAATGTGGGCGTTCTGGCTGATGACCATCGCGATGGTGTTCATCACCCTGTTCCTCACCGCCGCCGGCATCCTTCAGATCTGGCTGCAGCGTATCGCCGCCGAGCCGATGGGCTTCATGGCCGCGCAGGACCAGGTCGCGCTGTTCTACTGGATGCGCGAAATCACGGGTCTGGTGTTCTTCACCGGTCTGGTGCTGTACATCGTGAGCTTCTTCATCAAGGGCGAGGAAGCCCGCGCTTCCTGAAGCCTGCCGCCCGCCCGGTCCGCCGGGCGGGCACTTCCCGGGTTCAATGAATATCGCCGCAACACTGCCTGCATCGCACGATCAACCGCGCACCCTGCCGGGCGATCTGGCGATCTGGTTTTTCATCTTCGCCGAACTGCTGGTGTTCGGCGTCTTCTTTCTCGCGTACGCGTTCGCGCGGGCGCGCAATGTCGAGCTGTTCGATGCCTCGCAGCTCCAGCTCGACCGCATCAGCGGCGCGATCAACACCGCGCTGCTCATCAGCAGCAGTTATTTCGTGGTACGCGCGGTCGACCGCATCCGTCACGGCGCGTCGCACGCCTGCGCCGGCTGGCTCGTCGCCGCCATGACGCTGGGTGGCGCTTTCCTGGTGCTCAAGCTGACCGAATTCGCCGGCAAGTTCGCCGCCGGCATCACCATGTCGACCAACACCTTCTTCATGTTCTACATCGGTCTGGGCTTCTTCCATTTCATGCACGTGGTGCTCGGCATGATCATCCTCGGCTGGGTTGCGCACAAGGCATGGCGCGGCGGCTACAGCGCAGCGAACCACGCCGGCGTGGAGACCGGCGCATCGTACTGGCACATGGTCGACCTGGTGTGGATCGTGCTGTTCCCGCTCATCTATGTCATGCACTGACACGATGAAACTCGCGACCGCCCTCTGGGTGCTTCTCCTCATACTCACCGCGCTGACGACGCAGTCCGCGGTCATCGCCGCGGGTTTTCTGGTGCCGTTCGTGCTGGTCATGACCTACATCAAGGGCCAGGTCGTGATCGACCATTTCATGGGACTGCGCCATGCCACGAGCCGGCTGCGCTGGATCGTGCCGGCCTGGCTGCTGGTCGTGGTCGGCGGCATCGCCTATACCTTCACCCTGAGCTGAGGACACCGATGAACGATCTCACCGAAGCCGCCCGCGCCGCGGAGGCCGGGGTGCCCTGGTACCACCCGGTCGGCAGGGAGTGCGAACTGTTCGAGTACGCATTCCGCAACCGTCTGCCGCTCCTCATCAAGGGACCGACCGGCTGCGGCAAGACGCGCTTCGTCGCACACATGGCGGCGCGCCTGGGCCGTCCGCTCATCACCGTGGCCTGTCACGACGACCTCACCGCCGCCGACCTGGTCGGCCGCCATCTGATCGGCGACGGCCAGACCGTGTGGTCGGACGGGCCGCTGACGCGCGCGGTGCGCCAGGCGGGTATCTGCTACCTCGACGAGGTGGTCGAGGCACGCAAGGACACCACCGTGGTGCTGCACCCGCTCACCGACGACCGCCGCATCCTGCCGATCGAGCGCACCGGCGAGGAACTGCACGCACCGGCCGATTTCATGCTGGTGGCCTCGTACAACCCCGGCTACCAGAATCTGCTGAAGAGCCTGAAGCCGTCCACGCGCCAGCGCTTCGTCGCCATCACGCTCGGCTTTCCACCACGCGAAATCGAGGAGCGCATCCTCGTGGCGGAAACCGGTGTGGCGTCAGCGATCGCAACGCGTCTGGTGGCGCTGGCGCAGCGCCTGCGCGAACTCAAGGATCACGACCTCGAGGAAGCCGCGTCGACCCGCCTGCTGGTGTATGCCGCCAGCCTCATCGCCGCCGGCTGCGACCCGGTGGTCGCCTGCGACGCCGCGCTGGTCGAACCGCTGACCGACGACGCCGATACCGCCGAGGCGCTGCTCGAGGTGGTGCGCGCAAGCTTCGGTACATGAACCCCGTACCCCGACGGATCTCGCCCGCCGTGCTCGCCGAAGTGCTCTATCTCGTCAACCTGCTGCTCGCGCCCGGGCTCGCCTTCCTGGCTCTGCTGGTGCTGTTCCGCCGTCACCGCGCCAGTGCCGATGCGCTCACGCGCATCCACGTGCGCCAGTCCTTCGCCGCCAGCGTCGTGGCCGGCATGCTGCTCGTCGTGGTGCCGGGTCTGATCGCGCTGACGGGCGATCTTTCACGCCCCGGTATCTGGACCCTGCTGTTGCTGTATTTCGTGTCCTGCCATGCGGGGCTGGTGATGCTGGGTGTGCTCGCCCTGGCGCGCGCGCTGGCCGGCAAGCCCTGCGCCTACCCGCTACCGGGAGCGCTGCGGTGATCGGCGTCCAGGCCAGCGAGGCGATTCGCGCCGAACTCGCGCGCCGTCCGCGCGGCTGGCTCGGTATTCCCGTGCAGCGCTGGCGGCGCATCACCCAGGCGGGTTTTTTCATCCTGTTCATCGTCGCGCCGATATTCGATATCTTCCGCCTCGATCTCAATCTGGGGCATCTCATCTTCTTCGGCTTCGACTGGACGCTGGGGCTGGATGGCTACGCCGAGGGACGCATCACCACGGCCGAAGCCACGCTGAACATCGTGCTGCGTGGCTTTTTGCCGCTGGTGGCGGTGGCCGGCACCATTCTCTTCGCCGGCTGGAAATGGGGCCGTCTGTACTGCGGCTGGCTGTGCCCGCATTTCTCCGTGGTGGAAACCCTCAACCAGACCCTGCGCCGTGCCATTGGCAAGCAGAGCCTGTGGGACAAGAAATTGCAACCCGAGCGGAACCCCGACGGCAGCGTGACGCAGCGCGACGCGATCTGGTGGTTCGGCGTGGTGCCGCTCACCATCGGCTTCGCCATGCTGTGGGCGGTGGTGCTGCTGACCTACCTGCTGACACCAGCCGAGGTCTACGGCAACATCTTCCACGGTACGCTGACACGCAACCAGACCATTTTTCTCAGCGCCGCGAGCATCGTGTTCTTCATCGAGTTCATGTTCGCGCGTCATCTGTTCTGCCGCTACGGCTGCGCCGTCGGGCTGTTCCAGAGTCTGGCCTGGATGGGCAACGACAAGGCGATGGTGATCGGCTTCAGCCGCGAGCGGGCACGTGATTGCGCGAGCTGCAATTCGGCGTGCGACAACGTCTGTCCGATGCGTCTGAACCCGCGCAACGTCAAGCGCATGATGTTCGCCTGCGTGCAGTGCGGGCAATGCGTCGACGCCTGCGACCATACCCAGGCCGCCAACCCGGATGGCGCCCTGCTCAACTGGGTGCACGACCTGCGCGCCGAATCCGAGGCGGCCTTCAACGCGCGCGCAGCGCGGGCCGCGCATGCCGCACGGCCCGCCTGCGGCAGCACGCGCGTCGAGGCCTGAGATGGAAGAGTTCGTCGGCGGCCTGTGGAACCGCTTCATCACGCGCACCGCGTACCGCGGCTTTCCCAGGGCGCGCGTCGAACTCGGCGAGATCGAGCGTGTGGCGCCAATTTTCTTCCGCGCGCTCGGCGGCGACGCCGGTCTCACGCTGAAACCCGGCACCGCCACGGCGCACGGCGCACGGCGCAGCTTCATGGAGCGGGTGGCCGGCATCGGCGAAAAAACCGAACTCGCCTGGCGCGACGATGTCACGCTCTATCTGCCGGCTGCGCTCGACGTGTTCCCCGAGCGCGCGCTCAACCGCGAGCTTTATCTCTGGCTGATCGCACTGGCCGCGCACGACGTTGCGCCGGACGCGCCGTGGATCGTGCGCAACCAGGCCGCGGCCGCGGCGACGCTGGCCGCGCTGCCCGGCCTCGTGCCGCGCTATCACCGGCTGGTCGAGGCGTTACTGGCGCGGCGCACCGCGCCGGCGCAACTGGACGACGCGGACCGCGCCGCCGAGGAAACCATCCGCGCCGCGCTCGACGCGCCCGGATCGATCGCGCGCTTCGTCGCCGGCAAGCGTCCGCCCGCGCCGGTGCCGCTGTGGCTGCACCCGGAGCCGCCGGCAAGCGCGACACGCGCACGCCGCGCCGACGGCGCGACGCCGCCGCAATCCGGCGAGAAGCGCGCACGCACCGATCGCGAGGGCCGCAAACGGCGCGCCGAACGCGTCGACCTGCCGGACAGCAAGGCGCCCTTCATGCTCATGTTCCGCGCCGAGAGCCTGTTTTCTTGGGCGGAATTCATCAAGGTGGACCGGCCGCTGGACGAGGACGAAAACGAGGATGCCGAAAAGGCGGCGGAGGACCTCGACTTCCTCAGCATCACCGAAGGCGAGACGACCACGGCCAGCCGTATACGCTTCGACCTCGACCTGCCGGCGGAGGCCGACGACGACGTCAAGCTCATCGACGGCATCCTGTTGCCGGAGTGGGACTATCGCAAGCAACGCCTGCAACCCGACCATTGCAGCCTGCACATGCTGGTCGCGCGCGACGCCGAGCCCGCCTCGCTGCCATCTTCCCTGCGCGCACCGGCACGGCGGCTGCGCCAGCAGTTCCAGGCACTGACCACACAGAACGCGCGGCTGCGCGCGCAATTTTCCGGCAGCGACCTCGACATCGACGCCTGCGTGCGCTTTGCCGCCGACCGCGCGAGCGGCGCGGTGGCGCCCGAACCGGGCCTCTACATCGACAGCCGGCGCCAGGACCGCGACCTCGCCTGCCTCCTGCTCGCCGACCTGTCGCTGTCGACCGACGCCTGGGTCGGCGAATCGGGGCGGGTGATCGACGTCATTCGCGACAGCCTGCTGCTGTTCGCCGAAGCGCTCGCCGCCACCGGCGACCGCTTCGCCCTGTATGGTTTTTCCTCGGTACGCCGCCACAACGTGCGCTTCCATCTGCTGAAGGGCTTCGACGAGCGCTACGGCGACACCATCCGCGGGCGGCTCGCGGTGATCAAGCCCGGCTACTACACGCGCATGGGCGCCGCGATCCGTCACGCCTCCGCCATCCTCGCCTCACGCCCCTCGGCACGGCGCCTGCTGCTCATCCTCACCGACGGCAAGCCCAACGACCTCGACAAATACGAGGGGCGCTACGGCATCGAGGACACCCGCATGGCCATCCTGGAAGCGCGCCGTCAGGGACTCATCCCGTTTTGCGTTACCATCGATGCCAAGGCCGGCGAATACCTGCCGCACCTGTTCGGCGCGACCGGTTTCGTCGTCGTGCACGATGCCGCGGCCCTGCCGCGCACCCTGCCGGACCTTTACGCCCGGCTTACCGAAAACAGCTGATCATTCCCTGAAAGGACACATCATGAAAATGGAAGTGCTCAACATCGCCCCCGGCGTCAACCCGCAGGAAGCCGAACAGGCCGGCACCGCCCTCAAGGCCATGGCCGGCGTGCAGGACGTCCTCTACCTCGACTTTCCGGCGCGTCTGCAGGCGCAGATCGATGCCAGCCTGGTCAGCCGCGACGACCTCGTCGCCGCCCTCGCCCAGGCCGGCATCCCCGTCACCGACGCGCCGGCGCCCACCGGCGGCAGCAGTTGCTGCGGCGGCTGTTGCAGCGGCTGAGCGGCGAACGCGGGTAAGCGGCGAGCGGACGGCGGTCGCGCACCGCCCACGCCGGCCCCCCCGCGCACGGCAGAGGGGCGACGGCAAGTTCAGGCCGATTAGCGGATACAATATTCGATTATCCGCAGCTCCCGCTTGCCGCACCGAATAACATGAAAAGCAGCGCCATTCGCCAGAGTTTTCTCGAATTCTTCGCCTCCAAGGGGCATACCATCGTCCCCTCCAGCCCGCTGGTCCCGGGCAACGACCCGACACTGCTGTTCACCAACGCGGGCATGGTGCAGTTCAAGGACGTCTTCCTCGGCCTCGACAAGCGCCCCTACACCCGTGCGGTGTCGTCGCAGCGCTGCGTGCGTGCCGGCGGCAAGCACAACGATCTCGAAAACGTCGGCTACACGGCGCGCCACCACACCTTTTTCGAGATGCTGGGCAACTTCAGCTTCGGCGACTATTTCAAGCGCGAAGCGATCCGGTACGCCTGGGAATTCCTCACCACGGTGCTGAATCTGCCGGCAGACAGGCTGTGGGTCACGGTTTACGCGGAGGACGAGGAGGCCTGGGATATCTGGGCCAACGAGATCGGCGTGCCGCCGGACCGCATCGTGCGCATTGGCGACAACAAGGGCGCCCGCTACGCGTCGGACAATTTCTGGGCGATGGGCGACACCGGCCCCTGCGGCCCCTGCACCGAAATCTTCTACGACCACGGTCCCGAGGTCGCGGGGGGTCCGCCCGGTTCACCGGACGAGGATGGCGACCGCTACATCGAGATCTGGAACATCGTGTTCATGCAGTTCAACCGCGACGAGGCGGGCGTGATGCATCCGCTGCCCAAGCCGTCGGTCGACACCGGCATGGGGCTCGAGCGCGTCTCCGCGGTGATGCAGCACGTGCATTCCAACTACGAGATCGACCTGTTCCAGACCCTGATCGCCGCCGCCGCGCGCGAAACACGGACGCCTGACCTCACCAGCAACTCGCTGAAAGTCATCGCCGACCACGTCCGCGCCTGCGCCTTCCTCATCGTCGACGGCGTCATCCCGGGCAACGAGGGACGCGGTTACGTGCTGCGCCGCATCATTCGCCGCGCCATCCGCCATGGCTACAAACTGGGTGCACGCACGGCGTTTTTCCACCGCGTGGTGCCGGATCTCGCCGCGGCAATGGGCGAAGCCTATCCGGAACTGGTGAGGGCGCAGGGCCGCGTGATGGACATCCTGCATCAGGAAGAGGAACGCTTCTTCGAGACGATCGAGCACGGCATGGGCATTCTGGAGGCGGCGCTGCAGGCGCTTCCACCCGGTGGCACGTTCGACGGCGAACTGGCGTTCAAGCTGCACGATACCTACGGTTTTCCGCTCGACCTCACCGCGGACATCTGCCGTGAAGCCGGCGCAAGCGTCGACAATTCGGCATTCGACGCCGCCATGGCGCGGCAGAAGGCGCAGGCGCGCGCCGCAGGCAAGTTCAAGCTCGGTGCCGGCCTCGACTACACCGGCGAGGCGACCGTCTTCCATGGTTACGACACGCTGACCCACGAGGCCACCATCCTTGCCTTGTACCGGGACGGCAGCGCGGTCGGCGAACTGAAGGAAGGCGAGCCCGGCGTGGTCGTGCTCGACCACACACCCTTCTACGCCGAATCCGGCGGCCAGGTCGGCGACCGCGGCCTGCTGCAGAGCACGCAGGGCCAGTTCGAAGTGGAAGACACGCTGAAGATCCAGGCGCAGGTATTCGGCCACCACGGCGTGGTGAAAACCGGCTCGCTGGTGGTGGGTGACGCCGTGCTGGCGCGCGTCGACGAGGTGGCGCGCGCGCGCACCATGCGCAACCACTCGGTCACGCATCTCATGCACAAGGCGCTGCGCGAAGTGCTCGGCGAGCACGTGCAGCAGAAGGGATCGCTGGTGGACAGCGAGAAGACCCGCTTCGACTTCGTGCAGCCCACACCGATGAGCGAAGCGCAGATTCGCGAGGTGGAGGCGCGCGTCAACGCCGAGATTCTCGCCAACACGGCCACCCAGGCGCGCGTGATGGCGATCGAGGCGGCGCAGAAGAGCGGGGCATTGATGCTGTTCGGCGAGAAATACCGCGACGAGGTGCGCGTGCTCGACATCGGCAGCTCGCGCGAACTGTGCGGCGGCACGCACGTCGCCCGCACCGGCGACATCGGCCTGTTCAAGATCGTCTCCGAATCCGGTGTGGCCGCCGGCGTGCGTCGCGTCGAGGCGGTAACCGGCGACAACGCGCTCGCCTACCTGCAGGCCCGCGAACACGAGGTCCGCCAGGCGGCGGCGGCATTGAAGGCGCAGCCGGCCGAACTCGGCACCAAGCTCGCGCAGGTGCTCGACAACGTGCGCACACTGGAAAAGGAACTCGATCGCCTGAAATCGAAACTGGCCTCCGGCGCCGGCGACGAGTTGGTGGCGCAGGCCATCGACATCGGCGGGATCAAGGTGCTCGCGGCGCAACTCGACGGTGTCGATGCCAAGGCCCTGCGCGAAACCGCCGACAAGCTGCGCGACAAGCTGAAGTCGTGTGCGCTGGTGCTGGGTACCGTCACCGACGGCAGGGTAAGCCTGATCGCCGCGGCGACACCCGAGGTCGCCAGCCGGATCAAGGCCGGCGACCTGGTCAACTTCGTCGCCACCCAGGTTGGCGGCAAGGGCGGCGGCAAGCCGGACATGGCGATGGCGGGCGGCAGCGAGCCAGGCAAGCTGCCGGCGGCGCTGGCCGGCGTGGCAGGGTGGGTGCGCGAGCGGCTGGTTTGAACGGGCTGGTACAGAATTTGCGAAGAACGGTCGTTAAAGATTCCTGAAACCGGGTTTCTCCTGACTTCATTCTCGACGCGATCATGACACCTCTGGCAGAAAAGCTATCCTCCAAACTGTCCCGGCTCGTTTCCTTCGGCAAGCAGTCGAGCGACCCGCTCGCCAGCCTGCGGGCCGCGACCACCTGGGTCAACCAGCTGCCGGTGGGCGACGCCTTCAAGTGTCAGGAGACGATCCTCCAGCAGATCAAGCGCCTGAACGAGCAGGCCGCATCGCCCCCACGCGACGGGCTCGCCATCCTGATGCTGCTCGACGAGCAGGCGCGCGACCTGCAGGACACCCTGGTCGCCCAGTACCTGCGCAACCCGCGCATGTCGCGGCCGCAGGAAAGCCGGCTCTGGCATGCCGTCTATGCCCTCTACTGGGAAACCGCGCGCGGCTATCACGCCACCGCGCTGCGCATGGCGCGCGCCCCCGGCAAGCACGGCGATGCCGCGCTGACGGCGCGCATCGTCCTGCGCGCCATCCGCGCGGTCGGCCAATTGCTCAAGTGGCGAGCGATCCGCTATCTGCCGGCCGGCGACAAGCTCTGGCTGCGCCTGCACAGCCTGTACCAGATCGCCGAAGAGTCGGGCTTCCAGCACACGCGCATACAGGCGTACGCGGACGATCCGTGCGAGGGGAGTTGCGAGAGCAGCTATCTGCATATTCTGATGCTCCAGCTTGCCCACTCCGGTTCATTGTATCCGCGCCAGCTCGATCTGGCAGATCGCTGGCTGCTCAACTGGCACGACGAGCTGCGCTTCGCCGCGCACTGCGATCCCGATGCACAACAGTTCACCATCGATCTGACCGCCGATCACGGCCCGCGCCGCGCGCGCGCGCAGAACGCCTCCACCACGGCACGCTGCTGGAATACCGCCAGCCTCATGGTGCAGCTCACGGACGTGAAGAGCGCCCTGCAGAAATCGCAGCCGCCCGCCACGCTCGGACTCGGCGAGCACGCCCGTGCGGCCGAAAGCCTCGAATTGCTCGGCCACCTGCAGCAGCAATGGGCGCCGGTGGCCGCCCGCGAGCAGCGGCGCGCACCACGCGAAGCGGTCAAGCGACTGATCGACGTCGCCCACGGCCTGTCCTCAATCGTCAACCAGTTCAAGCTCGGCGACAGCGGTGCGAGCGATTCGGCCTACGGCTCGACCCTGAATTACCGCGAGTCCGACGACCTCGCGATCTACGGCTTCGTCACCGACCGCACGCGCGGCGACACCTCGCTGATGAAAACGCCGTCGCGCACGCAGGGCTCCGATATCGAACGCTGGGTCATGCACGACGAGAGCGAGTGCGGCTACGGCGCGTTTGTCGAGGTCCACGACATGGACTGGCTGCGCGTCGGTACCCTGCTCGCGGTCAAGCGTCACGACGAGGACACCTGGAAGGCCGGCATCGTGCGCCGCCTGTCGCGCCACAGCGACGACCTCATCTCGGTCGGCATCGAGACCCTGCCGCAGGCACCGGAACTCGCCATGCTGTACACCACCACCCCGGCCGGCTACACCGTCAACGGCTTCGACAACAGCGGCGCCAGCCTGCCCCACGCCAGCCTGTGGCTGGTAGGGCACGGAGGGCCCGACAGCCTCATCGTCGACCCCGTGCACTACGCGCCCGGCAAGGTCTACCGTGTCGCCGGGGTCGCCGATCGCAGCCACATCTCCCTGGGCAGCCCGATCGAGCGCAGCGAAGGCTGGATGCGCGTGGTGGCCGAACCGGCCAGCGTCTGACCGCCGTTCCCCCGCAACAGAACCGGGCCGCGACGGCCCGGTTTCACTTTCAGCGCCGCTCTGGCACAATCGTCGAAAACCCGACACGCCCGACGACTGTTACGACCTCAAGTACAGGCGCGGGCCGATTTGCTGTACGCGGAGGACACGTGGCCCCAACCGACAAGCCCAGCCTGCTGATCGTCGACGACGATCCGCTGATTTCCGACACCCTAACCTATGTCCTCGGCAAGGACTTCGAAATCTCCGCCGCGGAGTCGCGCGCGCAGGTCAAGAGCCTTCTGATGCAACTGGACGAGCCGCCGCAGCTCGCGCTGGTGGACCTCGGCCTGCCGCCGCAGCCGCACAAGCCCGACGAGGGCTTCGCGCTCATCGCCGACCTCCTCGGCATTTCCCCCAACATCAAGATCCTGGTGCTGTCCGGGCAGAGCGACGAAGCCAACGCGCGCCACGCGCGTGCACTGGGTGCCATCGACTTCGTCGCCAAACCCTGCGAACCGGAGCGCCTGAAGTCGCTGCTGCTCAACGCGCTGATGGTGCAGGATGCCGAACGCAGCGCCGACAGAGAGCCGGCGCCGCTGCGCGATACCGGCATCATCGGCAACAGCCCGGCCATGCACAAGCTGCGCGAACAGATCAAGCAGTACGCGGCGGCGCCCTTTCCGGTACTGATCGAGGGCGAATCCGGCAGCGGCAAGGAACGCGTCGCATCCAGCCTGCACCAGCTGTCGCCACGCACGAGCAAACCCTATCTCGCACTCAACTGCGCGGCGATTTCGCCAACCCTGGTTGAACCAACGCTGTTCGGTTACGCCAAAGGCGCGTTCACCGGGGCCACCAGCGCGCGTGCCGGCTACTTCGAGGAAGCCGAGAACGGCACCCTGTTCCTCGACGAAATCGGTGAACTGCCGCTGGAACTCCAGGCGAAACTGCTGCGCGTCCTGGAAAACGGCGAATATCAGCGTGTCGGAGAAACCCAGCCGCGCTTCTCCAATGCACGCGTGGTCACCGCCACCAACCGCGACCTGCGCGCCGAGATCAAGGCGGGGCGCTTCCGTGCCGACCTGTATCACCGGCTGTCGGTGTTCTCCATCGCTGTACCACCGCTGCGCGACATGGGCGAGGACAAGACGGTGCTGCTCGACTACTTCCGCGATTTCTACGCACGCGAGGCGAAGAATCTACCTTTCACGCTCGATGCGCGCGCCAGCCAGATGTGGGAAGACTACCATTTCCCTGGCAACGTGCGCGAACTGCGCAACATCACGATCCGCCTCACCACCAAGTACCCGGGCGTGGCGGTGAATGCGCAGCAGCTCGAAGCCGAACTCGACACCGACCAGGCCTACCCGCAGGAAATTCCGCTCGCCAGCGACGGCAAGGCGTTGATCGAACTGGCGCGCAAGCAGTTGCAGACGCTCGCCAACTTCAACCTCGACGTCACCCTGCGCCAGTGGGAAAAGGCCTACGTGGAGGCCGCGCTCAACATGACCCACGGCAACCTGTCGCAGGCTTCCAAGCTGCTGGGCATCAACCGCACCACGCTGTACAGCCGCATGCAGACTTACGGAACCGACTGAGGTTCATGGCGATTCGCCGCCCCAGGACATGAAACGACGAGCCGCCATGAACGCTCCCCTCTCCCCGCCTTCGTCCGCAAGGGGATGCGCGCAGCAGGGATTCGCTTCGCGGGTCTCGCCTTAAAGCCGCCCCGACGCATCCGTGTACTTCGATTTTTTCGGCCTGAAAGAAGCCCCCTTCCGCATCACGCCGAACACTGAATACTGGCATGCCGGAGGCCAGCGCGGCGACATGCTCGCCGCGCTGCTTTACGCCATCGGGCAGGGCGAGGGCATCATCAAGGTGGTGGGTGAAGTCGGCAGCGGCAAGACCATGCTGTGCCGCAAGCTCGTCGCGCAACTGCCGGAGACCGTCGACAGCGTCTACCTCGGCAATCCCACCCTCGGGCCGGACGACATGCTCGCGGCGATCCTCGCCGATCTCGGCGAAGCACCGGTCGAAGGCCGCCAGGCGCGCCTGGCGCAGCTCGACGCGGTGCTGCTGGCGCGCCACCGGGCGGGGCGCCGCGTGGTGGTGTTCGTCGAGGAGGCGCAAGGCATCGCGCTCGACAACCTCGAATTCCTGCGCCTGCTCACCAACCTCGAAACCGCGACCGACAAGCTCCTGCAGATCGTACTGTTCGGCCAGCCCGAGCTCGACGAACTACTCGCCGACCCGCGCATCCGCCAGCTCAAGGACCGCATCACCCTCAACCTCGGGCTGCCGCCGCTGGATGAAAGGGAAGTCGGCGACTATCTGCGCGCACGCCTGAACGTGGCCGGCTATCGCGGCCCGGACCTGTTCACACCCGCGCTGGTCGCGCACATGGCGCGGCTGTCCGGCGGCCTGTCGCGTCGCATCAACGTGCTCGCCGACAAGACCCTTCTCGCCGCCTACGCGGGACAGACCCATACGCTCACGTCGGCGCACCTCGATGCCGCCGCCGGCGACGCCGAAGTGACCGGCGCAGCGCGCCCGGCATCGCGTCGCACGATACCGCGCGCTGCGTGGCTGGGGATCGGGATGGGGCTGGCAGCCGTGCTCGCGGTCGCCAGCTACCTTGCCTGGAAGGACCTGGCGCCGGTGCGGCCACCGGCTCCGCCGCCCCAGGCACGCCCGGCACCCGCCCCGCAAACCGTGGCGTCGCGGCCCACGCCCGCCGCGGAACTCGAGCTGCGCGTCCGGCAAACGGGCGCCTGGCTGGCCGATGCCCCGACGACGACATACGTGATCCAGGTCGCCACGGCTAAAGAAGCCGGCCAGGCGGCCGTTTTATTGGAGGACCTCGACCAGACGCTACCGCCACCGGTGCGCGTGTTCTACGGCCTCAGCCGGGGAAGCCCCGCCTGGATGTTCGTGACGGGCGAATTCCCGGACCGCGCCGCGGCGCTCGCCGCGTTGCAGAGTCTGCCCGCAGCAGACGCCGAGGAACCGTTTTTGCGCACGGTCGGGCGGATGCGCACCGTTGTTTTGCCCACTGGACAGCCATGAACCCAAAAAATCCATTCGAACAGCCGTATTTGACAAATCAACGGCTTGTAGGTCGGGTTTCAACCCGACACAACGGTCGGCTGAGGGCCAGTCGGGCTGAAGCCCGACCTACGGGACAGCGCGGACAGCCGGGTCGGGTTTCAACGCGACCTGTCGGGCTGAACCCCGACGGTCCTATTGGATAATCCGGGATGAATGTTGTGTTGAACCGTTCCGCCCCGACCGCCCTGACACTGGCCAGCCTGCTGCTGGCCGGCTGCGTGCCGCCGCAGGCCTTCGACACCTCCCCCGGCCACATCACCCGCCCCGCCGCGGACACGCTGCCGCCCCCCCCCGCGCCGGTGCGCGCCGCCCCGGCGCTGCCGGCACCAAAGCCGGTCGCGCCGGTGCCGACCTACACCGTGGTGGTCAACGACGTGCCGGTGAAGGACCTGCTGTTCTCCATCGCGCGCGACACCCAGTACAACATCGACCTGCACCCCGGCATCAGCGGCAAGGTATCGCTCAACGCCGTGCAGGAACCGCTGCCGGCCATTCTCGACCGCATCGCACGCCAGGCGAACCTGCGCTATGAAATGAACGGACGCACCGTGTCGATCATGCCGGACACACCCTACGCGAAAACCTACACGGTCAACTACGTCAACGTCGCGCGCAATACCACGTCCAGCGTCGGCGTCGCGGCGCAGATCGCCAGCACTGGCGGCAATGTTGGAACCGGCACGGGAAGCGGTACGGCGACCGGCATGGGCGCCACATCGGCGACCGGCAACTCGTCGACCACCACGGTATCCAGCCAGTCGAACAACGACCTGTGGACGGTGCTCGCCGACAACATCCGCACCCTCCTCGCCGGGACCCGCGCCGTGACGCAAAGCGGCGAGGAACGCGCGGCACGACTCGACGCGGAAAGGGCCGCGCGCGCCGAACGTGTGTCGCAGGCCGAGGCCGCGAGCAAGGCCGGCGCCGGCGCTGCCGGGCTGTTCACCGCAGCATTTGCCAACCAGTCCACCGTGGACGCCCGGCACGACGTCGCCGTCAACCCGGTCGCCGGCACCGTCACCGTGCTCGGCACGGCGCGCCAGCAGGAACTGGTACAGCAGTACCTCGACCGCGTGATGCAGTCGGCGCAGCGCCAGGTCCTGATCGAGGCAACCATCGTCGAGGTCACGCTCAAGGACCAGTATCGCGCCGGCATCGACTGGAGCAAGACCCTGGCGGCCGGCACGAGCGGCTGGAGTATCGTTACGAATACCACCGGCGGACTCGCCAGCACGCTCACGCCTTTCATCACCGCAACCTATACGAACACGGGCGGTAACGGTTTCGAGGCCGCCATCAATCTGCTGGAGTCCTTCGGCAACGCCCGCGTTCTGTCGAGCCCCAAGCTGATGGCACTCAACAACCAGACGGCGCTGCTCAAGGTGGTGAACAACCTGGTGTATTTCTCCATCGACGTGCAGGCCGGCACCACCTCGACCACCGGCCTGATCGTCCCGCCTACCTATACGACGACTGCGCACACCGTGCCGGTAGGCATCGTGATGAGCGTGACCCCGCAAATCGGCGACCAGGGTCAGGTATCACTCACCGTGCGTCCCACCATCACCCGCAAAGTGGGCGAAGTACAGGATCCGAACCCGGCACTCGGCACGGGCAGCAGCCGTATCAGCAACGCGGTGCCGCTTATCCAGGTGCGCGAGATGGAATCGTTGCTGCAGGTGCAGAGCGGCCAGACCGTGATCCTCGGCGGCCTGATCCAGGACGACAGCAACAACGCCCGCGACGGCCTGCCCGGCCTGTCGCGTCCCGAAGGCATCGGCGCGGTGTTCGGCCAGCACGAGCGCGTCAACAGCCAGACCGAACTGGTGATCTTCCTGCGCCCCATCGTCGTCGCCAATCCGACGCTGGAAAGCCAGGAACTGCGCCAGTTCCAGCGCCTGCTGCCCAGCGCGCGGAGCGCGCCATGAATTTGGCTTGGCGCGCGGAGCGCGCCGTGACCCCGGCCAATTCCCGGAGTCGGCGGTGAGCCTGCTGCTCAAGGCCCTGAAGCAGGCCGAGTCGGCCCCGGCCGACACGCGGCGCGCGACGCACGACGACGACCTGGAGCTCGAACCGCTGGCCGACGACCGCGCGAGCGGGCGCGGATGGGTCGAGCCACCGGGGCTGCTATTCGGCAACACCGCGGCGGGAGGTGAACGCCGCCGCGGACTGCGCTGGCCGCGTCTGTCGCTGGTGCCGGCGACCCTGCTGCTCGCCGCGCTGGTCGCGTTAGGCTATGGCGCCTGGCTGTATTTTGCCCTGCAACCGCCCGCCGCCCTGCCGACGCCAACGGCCGCCGCGCCGGCCGATCCTCCCGTGCCGGCAGCGACCGTCGCAGCATCGCAATCAACCGCTCCGCTCAAGTCCACAACATCTTCGTCACCACCCCCTGCTGCGACGCCACCTGTGCGCGCACCGGTACGCCCAGCGTTTGCCGCGGTGGCCACGCCGCCGGCATCACCCCGCGTGCCCGCGGCACCGCTGGATCATCCGGCCAGCACGCCACGCCCACTGCCGCAGTTCCAGCCCGACGCGCACACCAGCCTGCTCGCACAGGCCTGGGCCGCCTATCAGCGCGGCGCACTGGCCGAGGCGCAGCGCCTGTATACCGAGGTGCAAGCCCGTCAACCGGGTACGGATGCACTGCTGGGCCTGGCGGCGATCGCCGCGCTGCAGAACCGCGAGACCGAGGCGCAACGCCTGTATCGCGAGGTGCTCGCACTGGATCCGCGCAATGCCGCCGCGCAGGCCGCGCTGTTCGATCTCGTCGGCAACACCGACGCTGCCGCGACCGAAAGTCGACTGAAGATGCTCATCGAGCGCGAGCCCAGCCCGCAGCTATACCAAACGCTCGCCAACCTGTACGCCGAGCAAGGCCGCTGGCGCGAGGCGCAGGCGGCGTATTTCGAGGCGTGGCGCGGCGCGCCGGACAATGCCGACTATGCCTACAACCTCGCGGTCAGCCTCGACCAGTTGCGCGAGCACGCCGCGGCGCTGACGTATTACGAAAAGGCGCTCGCCGCCGGCGGCACGCACCGCTTCGATCGCGGCGAGGCCGCGGCACGGGTGCGGCAGTTGAAACAGGCGCGTTGAACGGCCATGGAACGGCGCAAGAAACTCCGCATGGGCGAGACCCTGATCGCACAGGGCCTCATTACCGTCGACCAGCTGCGCATCGGCCTCAAGGAGCAGAAAACTACCGGCCTGCCGATCGGCCGCCAACTGGTCGCGCTGGGCTTCATGACCGAGGCGGTACTGCGCGACCAGCTGGCCAACGCACTGGGCAGCCAGGGTATCGACCTCACCCAGGTGGTCGCCGACCCCGACGCCTTGCAGCGGGTGCCCGAGGACTTCGCGCGCCGCCATCACCTGCTGCCGATCGCCCACGATGCCGGGCGCAACGTGCTGACGCTGGCGACCACCGACATGTTCAACGTCGTCGCGCTCGACCAGTTGAAAGCCGCGCTCGGCGGCCAGCTGGAAATCGACACCCTGCTCGCCGGCGAGGCGCAGCTCCTGGAGTGTATCGACAAGTTCTACGGCTTCGATCTGTCGCTCGACGGCATCCTGCGCGAAATCGAGACCGGCGAGGTCGATTACGCGAGCCTCAGCCCCGACACCGAGGAGTACACGCAGCCGGTGGTACGCCTGGTCGGTGCGCTGCTCACCGACGCGGTGAAGCGCGAATCGTCCGACATCCACTTCGAGCCGGAACACGCCTTCCTGCGCATCCGCTACCGCATCGACGGCGTCCTCGAGCAGGTCAGGAGCCTGCACAAGACCTACTGGCCCGGCATCCTGGTGCGGCTGAAAGTGATGGCCGGCATGAACATCGCCGAGACGCGCGCGCCGCAGGACGGCCGCATGTCGCTGATGCTGAACGGCCGTCCGATCGACTTCCGCGTATCCAGCCAGCCGGGCATCCACGGCGAGAACGTGGTGCTGCGCATCCTCGACCGCGAAAAATCCATCATGCCGCTGGAGCAGATGGGCTTTACGCAGGACGCCCTGCGCGAACTGCAACTGATGATGGCGCGCCCCGAGGGCATCCTCGTCGTCACCGGACCGACGGGCTCAGGAAAGACCACCACGCTGTACTCGATGCTTTCGCATCTGAACAACGAGACGGTGAACATCATGACGCTGGAGGACCCGGTCGAATACCCGGTCACGCTGATGCGCCAGAGCTCGGTCAACGAGACGATCAAGCTCGACTTCGCCAACGGCATCCGCTCCATCATGCGACAGGATCCCGACATTATCCTGGTCGGCGAAATCCGCGACCGCGACACCGCCGAGATGGCCTTCCGCGCCGCGATGACCGGGCATCAGGTATTCACCACCCTGCACACCAACTCCGCACTCGGCGTGTTTCCGCGCCTCACCGACATCGGCATCCAGCCCGGCATCCTGTCGGGCAACATCATCGGCGTCGTCGCCCAGCGCCTCGTGCGCAGGTTGTGTCCGCATTGCAAGGAAGCCTATACACCCGATGAGCACGAGGCGCACATCCTCGGCGCCGACCCCGCTCATCCACCGACCGTCTATCGTCCCGCGGGCTGCCCGGCGTGCGGCCACAAGGGCTACCGCGGACGGCTCGCGCTGATCGAACTCCTGCGCATGGCCCCCGAACTCGACGAACTCGTCGCCAACCACGCCCCCCTGCCCGACATCCGTCGCGCCGCGCTGGCGCAAGGCTACCGGCCGCTGGCGGAGGACGGCGTGCAGCGCGTGCTGGACGGCTCGACCTCGCTGGCGGAAGTGGCGCGGGTGGTGGATTTGACGGGGAGGGTGTGATGACGGGTATCAGGGATCAGGATTCAGGGGTCGGGATTCAGGGGATGAGCGGCTGTGCCGCGCTCGATGAATTCATGACGCGCGGCGAAGCCGCACAAAGCCCCCTGACCCCCGAATCCTGACCCCTGATCCCTGGATAAGGTCATGCCCTTCTTCGACTACCGCGCCATCGACGCCTCCGGACGCACGGTCCGCGGCACGCTGTCGGCGGTCAACGACGTCGACCTCGAACTGCGCCTCAAGCGCATGGGCCTCGATCTCGTCACGCTCGCGGAGTTGTCGCGCCAATACGCGCCGCGCGGACGCGAACGCATTACGCGGCGCGACCTCATCACCTTCTGCATCCACATGCGTTACATCACGCGCGCTGGCATCCCGCTGCTCGACGGGCTGCGCGATCTGCGCGACAGCATGGACAAACCCGGGTTTCGCGACGTGCTCACCTCGCTGCTGGAAGACCTGGAAGGCGGCAAGGTGTTGTCGCAGGCACTGGCGGCGCATCCGGCGGTATTCGGCGCGGTGTTCGTGCACAGCGTCAGGGCGGGCGAGCAGACCGGCCTGCTCGATGCGGTGTTCGGCCGGCTCGCGGAAACGCTCAAGTGGCAGGAGGAAGTCAGCGCGAAAGCGAAGCGGCTGATGATCTACCCGGCGCTGGTGCTGGCGGTGGTGGGTGTGGCGATCATCTTCCTGCTGGTGTACCTGGTGCCGCAGGTGCTTGCACTGGTGAAGACGATGGGCGTGCAGTTGCCGCTGCCGACTTTGATCCTGATGGCGGTGTCGGATGCGCTGCGCTCGTACTGGCTGCCGTTCCTGTCGCTGGCTGTCGGCCTCGCTGCAGGGGTGCCATTATGGGCGCGCCGCACCGAGGCGGGGCGCGCGTGGTGGGATCGTATCCAGCTGCGCCTGCCGGTGCTGGGCCCCATCGTGCAGAAAATCGTGCTGTCGCGCTTTGCCAGCACGTTGGCGATGATGTACCGCTCGGGTGTGACTGTGCTCGACGCCCTGCGCGCGGGCGAGGCGGTGGCCGGCAACCGTACCGTGGCCGCCGGCATCCGCCGCGCCGCGCAACAGATCGCCGACGGCCACGGCCTGTCCGAGAGCTTCCAGGCGCAGGGACTGTTCCCGCCACTGGTGATCCGCATGCTGCGCGTCGGTGAAACGACCGGCGCGCTGGACGAGGCACTCGACAACGTGACGTTCTTCTACAACCGCGAGGTGCTCGATTCGATCGAAAATGGCCTCAAGGTGCTGGAACCCGCGCTCACCGCCCTGCTCGGCATCGTGCTCGGCGGCATTCTGGTGTCGGTGCTGCTGCCGATCTACGACCTGATCGGGAACCTGCCGCTATGAACCCAAAAAATCCATTGGAACATCCGTACGCAACAAATCAACGGGATGTAGGTCGGGTTTCAACCCGACATGTCGGGCTGAAACCCGACCTACGGGCTATTGGATAATCCGGAATGAATACCCATACCGGCTTCCCCACGCATTTCCGCGCGACCGTGCCATGCTGAACCGCCAGTTGATCCTGCTCGCCACGCCACGCCATATCGGCATGCTCGACTGGCGTCCCGGGCACCTGCACTGGCTTGGCCAGCATGCGGCGAATGCCGCCGGGATGGCCACGTTCGCGCAACTCGTCGCGCGGCATGCCCACCTGCCGGCGGTGATCATTGTCGACAGCGTCGACGAGGACTATCGCGGCGAAGTCCTGCCGCACGTGCAGGGTGCGGCACGCACGGCCCTGGTGGCACGCAAGCTCAAGCAATCGTTCCGCAACGCGCAGTTTGCCGGCGCCTGGCGCCAGGCACGTGAAACCACGGGCCGCCGCGACGACCGCTATCTCTTCGCCGCGCTGACCGACCACGAGTGGCTGGTGCCCTGGCTCGCGGTGCTGCAGCGCGAAGGCGTGCCGCTTGCCGGCATCGCGCCGATGGCGATCGCCTGCCAGCACCTGCTCGCCCGCCTGCACGTGGCGGAACCGCATGTCCTGATGGCCTGCCGGCTGCACGACAGCCTGCGCCTGTCGTACTACCAAGATGGCATGCTGCGCTTCTCGCGCCTCATACCGGGTGAAACGCCGACGCAATTGCGCGGCGAAGCAGCGGACGAAATCGCCAAGACGCAGCTCTATCTCACGGGCCAGCGCATCCTCCCGCGCGACGCGCGCCTGCACGTGCTGCTGCTCGACCCCACCGCCCAGCTCGATACGGCATACGCTGCCCTCACGGCCGATCCCGCCTTCAGTGTCCGCCGCATCGAAGTCACCGAACTCGCGCGCACCCTGCACATCCCCGACGACTTCCTGCTCGCCACGCCCGAGACCGTGCCGCTTGCCGCCATCGCCGGCAAGGCACTGCCGCTCAATCTGGCCCCCACGGCCCTGCTGCAACGACATGTGGAATACCGCTGGCGGCGCACCCTGCACGCCGTGGCCGGCTGCGTCGCCCTCGCCGGTCTCGCCGCCACGGCTGTGCTCTGGTTGCGCGCCGAATCCCTCAAGGACGACATCTACCAGCTGGACACCCAGACGCGGCAACTCGACGTGCGCTATCAGGCCGTCGCGCGTACCTTCCCGCGTCAGGACATCGCACCGGAGCAGCTCGCCCTCACCGTCGGCGTCGCACAAGCGCTGGAGCGCCCCGGTCCCGCTGTTCTGGCGTTGATGACGGCGCTCGGCACGGCGCTCGATGGTGCGCCCAACGTTGTCCTCGAACAACTGCACTGGGCCGCCGGTGACGCGCTGGCGGATAACACGGCCACGATCCGCATCGACGCCACGCTCGCGTCTTTCGACGGCAACTACCGCGCCGCCATGCAGCGCATCGAGCATTTCATGCAGACGCTCGCGAGCGTGCCGTCCCTGCACGCGGTGCAACTGCGCAGCAGTCCGGTCGACACCGGCCCCGACGCCCGTCTCGCCGGCAAGACACAGGCCGCTGGTGCCGCGCCCGGACAGGCCGTGCGCTTCAGCGTCGACCTGCTGTATCGCGAGGACGCACCATGAACCGGCCGCCAACCGCCGCACTGAAATGGCCGCTGGCCATGGTCGCGGCTGCCGCGCTCCTTGCGGTTCTCGGAATTTCGTGGAGCTGGGATGCAACCCGCAGCGCAGCGGCGCTGCATGCGCAGGCGGTGCAAGCGCGCACCGCCGCGGAAACCCGCTTGAGCCACAGCCGCGCGCAGCAGGACCTCATCGCCGCCCATCTCGCCGATTACGAGGCGCTCGCCGCGCGTGGATTCGTCGGCGCGGAAAACCGCCTGGCCTGGATCGAAGCCGCCCAGGTCGCCGCCCGCGCAAGCGGCGTTCCCGCACTTGAATACCGACTCGATCCGCGTGCCGACGCCCCATCCGCGCTGGCCCGGGGCCTGCCGCTGAAAGAGACCCGCATGACGCTCGTCCTCCCGCTGCTGGTCGAAACCGATCTCGCGCGCTTCCTCGCCGCGCTCGAACAGCGCGCGCCGGGCATTCAGCGCGTACGGGGCTGCACCATCACCCGCGGCGACGACGCGCCCTTCGAGGCCGTCGACCGGCCGCGTCTCAGGGCCGAATGCGAGATACTGTGGTTCACCGTCAGCACACAGCGGGAAAGCGCCCCATGAACCCGGCCACCTCCGCCTTGACACTCCTCCTCGTCGTCCTGGTCGCTGGCCCGGCCTGCGCCGCGCCAGGCGCGCCGGGCCGCCTGTTCTATACGCCGGCGCAACGCGCCGAGCTGGAAGCCGCGCGCGCCCGCGGCGCGCGCGCGGCCGCCACCCCGTCCCAAACCGACGCGGAGACCCCACGGCGCTATGACGGTGTACTCATCCGTTCCGACGGCCAGGCCACCCACTGGATCGACGGCAAACCCGCCACCACCGGACCACGCGATCTCCGCCCCGGACAGACCCGCGCCGGTAATAGGGTGTACGAGCCGTACCAGTTGCTGTCGCCGCAATCCACGCAGTCCGCACCGGTCGAGGGGGCAAGGCCATGACGCGCCCGCGCGGCTTCACGCTCATCGAGCTCGCCATCGTACTGGTCATCATCACGATTCTGATCGGCGGACTGGTCATGCCGTTGACGGCGCAGATCCAGGCGCGACGCATCGCGGAGACGAAGAAGACGCTGGAGGAGGCGCGCGAGGCGATCATCGGATACGCCATGAACCACACGGTCGCAGGCACATGCCGCTGCGTCTACCTCGCTGACACAACACTCGATCCAGACGCATCCACATGCCCCGTTTCGCTATGCCCCGCGACAGGAGCGGCGTCGACCACGCTCACCTTACCCATTGCACGCCATTACCTGCCCTGCCCGGACCTCATGGAAAACGATCCGGAGCCGAACCTCGACAATGACGGCGATGGATCGCTCCGCGATCTGAACAACGGTCGCGAGGACCGCTACGCAGCGAGCGGCAAGATCGGAGAATGCGCCACCCTCTCCGGCAACCTGCCCTGGGTCACGCTCGGCGCGGGCCCGCAGGATGCCTGGGGCAATCGTCTGCGCTACACGGTGAGCGAAAAGTTCGGGAAGGCGAAAACCGGCTTCGCGAGGACGGACGCCGGCGATATCGAGATATGCAGTTCGAGCACCTGCACGACGCCCGACGTGGCAGACCAGGTCGTCGCGGCAATTATTTCCCACGGCCCCAACGGCTGGGGCGCGCGCAGTGTCCACGGCACCCTACTGAAGAATCCCGCCAGCGCGGACGAACTGGAAAACACCAACGGCGACAACAGGATCGTGAGCCGCTCGCCCACTGCGGCGGATTCATCGTCAGGTGAGTTCGACGATCTGGCCGTCTGGATCTCGGCCGGTCAACTCAGGGGACGGGTGTGTCCTGCGGGCGGCTGTCCGTAGCCTGCAAACGAAACGTCACGTGCCCCGCACGGTTCTCCGGCAACTCCAGGCGGAACCCCGTCTTCGCCGCCTGCCGCGCCGCCTGATACAGGCCGACCCCCAGCCCGAAGTCGGAGGCCACCGGGCTGAGGAAGAGATTGCGCGCGACATGCTCTGGTGCCGGCGCGCCGCTGTCGCTCACTTCCAGGCTCACCAGCGGTCCCAGGGACAGGCGCACCGCAACCCGCACGTCGGGTTCGGCCTGGCGTTTGCGCAAGGCGTTGGTGAGCAGGTTGTCGGCGACGCTGTCGAAGAGATCCTGCGGCAACGGCGTGTCGTCGATCACGCCGTCGGTGGTGAAATCGACGCGGTCGTGTTCGTAGCGGGTCTTCAGGTTTGCCCACCAGGTTTGCGCGGACACCTGCGCGACATCCATCTCCGCCGGCTGCTTCAGTTTGTCGACGGTCTGCGACAGGCGTGCCGCCAGTTGCGGCAACTGTCGCTTCATCAGGGCCAGCAGGCGTTCGCTGTCCTCGGGCGTGGAGACATCGGCCGCGGCAAGCAGGGTTTTCATCGACTGCAGGATGTTCTTCACGTCATGCGTCAAGCGCGCACCCGTGTCGTGGATCGCCTGGCTGTAGGCCTGTTCGCGCAGGGTCTGCTCGCGCACCTTGGCGGCGTAGAAATAACCCAGCAGTTGCGACAGCAGGCGCACGTGCAGGGCCAGTGCCGGGGTCAGCGGCCGCGCGCTGTACCAGTAGAGCGCGAGCCCGTGAAAGCTGTGGTCCACCCGGTGCGCCGCGGGCTCGCCGAAACGCCCCGCGCCACGCGCCGCGCGCCATTCGCCGCCACGGATCCAGTCGAGTTCGTGCAGGTCGGCGAGCGCGTCGCGCACGAAGGATTCCGGATCGCGCTCGCGCTCTGCAAGGGTCGCCAGTCGCTGTGCCCAGCTCTCGAACGGCAGGCCTACGGACAGCAGATAGCGCGAGGTCATCTGCCCCAGGCCGGCGAAACCCGCGCGCGGATTCCACAGCCAAGCCAGCGCCAGCAGCAGCACCGCCATGCCGAGGAGCGTCTGCACCAGCGCCCACGCATAACTCGCCTGCGCCACCGCCACCACGGCGAATACGCCCAGCGCCAGCACGATCACCAGCAGCGAGAGCATCAGGCCGTAGACGAAATCCAGCGTCGACGACGCGGCAACCCGCCGCGCGGCCGGCAGGAACAGTACGGCGAGCGGCAGCAACGGCAGGCCGTAGCGCACGGCGGCGCGGACTTCGGCGGGCAGTGCGCCGGCCAGCGTCTGCGGCAGCACCCAGGCAAGCAGCAGCCCCAGCAGGTAGGCCAGCGCCAGCAGGTAGGCGAGGCGCTGGCTGCGCGCAGTCTGCGAAGCCGCCACCGCGCCCACCAGACCGGCAAGAATCGCCAGCCACAGCGCCATCACCCACGCACTTTGCACCACCACCAGCAGCGCCGCCATGGCGAACACCGGAAGCGCCAGACGCGGCTCGATGCGCGCCTCGCTGCGCACCAGCGGCTGCCACAGCAGGAACAGCCCGTAGTGCGCCAGCAGGAAGGCACGCGTGATGGTCAGCTCCGCGTCCGTCACCACCGCGACATGCAGCGCGAGAAGCATCAGGGCGAGCCAGCGCCCCGGCGCGACGCCCGCGAGGCGCGCAGAGAGCGTGGCCAGCCCTGCCCGACGCGCGTGACGTGCGCCCGGTTCAGTCATGGGGAGGACTCGGACAAAGGGATACATCGCAACATGTGCTTGCTATCGGCACTCCCGCGGGGAAATGGAGCCCCCGCTGACGGAAGTCCACCACGGATGTCGGTTTTTCGTCAAACACAGGTTGACCCGAGCCGAAGTTCTCTCGAATATACTTTTGCAATCATACGGTTGCCAGATGCGGCCCGGCGGAACGAATCTTGCACAATTGTAAAGATGCCAACACAAACGGAGACTTCCGCCATGCCCCGCATCCGGACACGAAAAAAGCAGTCGGGCTTCACCCTGATCGAGATCGCCATCGTGCTGGTCATCATCGGCCTGCTGCTCGGCGGCATCCTGAAGGGGCAGGAGCTCATCACCAGCGCACGCGTTCGCAACATCATCGCACAGCTCGATGGCACCAAGGCCGCGTTCTTTGGTTTTCAGGATCGCTACCGCGCCCTACCCGGCGACTTCAAGAATGCGACCACGCAGATTGCCGGCGCATCGCAGGATGGAAACGGAAATGGCGTCATCGACGCCACCGAGGCCATTGCGCTGTGGGACCATCTTTCGCATGCAGGTTTCATCAACGGCACCTACGTCTACAACGCCACGGAGAGTGCCACCACCACGCCGAGCAACCCCTATGGCGCGCGCCTGCAACTGATCAACGATGACGTATACGCGGACGTCGGCACTCCCACGGCCCGCACCAACCTGAAGACGGGCCCCCAGATTCCGGCCGCCATACTCGCTGAAATCGACCGCAAGATCGATGACGGCAATGCACTGCGCGGTACGGTTCGCTTCTCCGCCTATGCCGCCGGTGGTACCGCTCCCACGGCGGCGAACTGTTACGACACGACGACCGGAGAATGGAAGGCCGGCAGCGGCGAAACCAACTGCGGCGCCGCGATCCTGTTCTAACCCTGCAGCAACCTGATCTCCGCCGCCGCCAGCCCGTCGGCGGCGCCGCGCAGCACCAGCACGTCGCCCGCCTCGATACGGGCCTCGGGCTGGGGTTCGACGCCGGTGATGCCCTTGCGGCGGATCGCCACCACCTCGACCAGCAGATCGGCGAGCGCTGCTTCCGCAAGCGTGCGCCCGATGGCTGCCGAACCGGGGGACAGCAGCACGGTGTGCAGCCGCGGCTGCGCTTCCTGGTCGAGTTCGTCGTCGGCGTCACTGGCGCCACGGAAGAAGCCACGCATCAACGCATAGCGTGACTCGCGCACGTTGCGGATGCGCTTGAGCACCTGGGAAAGCGGCACACCGAGCAGCATCAGCGCGTGCGAGGCGAGCATCAGCGAGCCTTCCATCACCTCGGACACCACCTCGGCGGCGCCCGCGGCCTTCAGCGCGTCGATGTGCGTGTCGTCGATGGTGCGCACCACCACCGGCAGTTCCGGCCTGAGTTCGCGCACGTGACGCAGAATGGCCATGCTCGAGTGCACGTCGGAATAGGTCACCACCACCGCCTGCGCGCGCGCCACGCCGGCCGCGACCAGCACCTCGCGCCGGCTGGCGTCGCCGTACACCACCGACACGCCGGCCGCCGCCACGGCACGGATGCGCTCGGGATCGGCGTCGAGCGCGACGTAGCCGATACCCTCCGCCTCCAGCACGCGTGCCAGGTTCTGCCCGCTGCGGCCGTAGCCGCACACGATCACGTGCTTCGTCTTGCCGAAGGTCTTGACGGCGATGTCGTGCACTTCCTTGGCGCGCCCCGCCCATTCGCTGCCGGCGATGCGGCGGGTCAGCGCGTCCATGCGGTGGATGAGCAGCGGCGCCACGAGCATCGACACCACCATAGCGGCCAGCACCGGGTGGGAGATTCCGGTTCCCAGGAGTTTGAGGTCGGCCGCCTGCGCCAGCAGCACGAAACCGAACTCGCCCGCCTGCGCAAGACCCAGCGCGGTGCGCACGGCCGTCGGCCGGCCGCTGCCGAAGAGCATGGACAGCCCCGCCACCAGCACGCCCTTGCCGACCACGATCGCCGCGACCAGCAACAGCACGTCGCCCCAGTTCGACATGACCTGCATCGGGTCGAGACGCATGCCGATGGTGACGAAGAACAGCCCCAGCAGCACGTCGCGGAAGGGCTTGATGTCATCCTCCACCTGATAGCGGTACTCGGTCTCGGACACCAGCATGCCGGCGAGAAAGGCACCCAGCGCGAGCGACAGGCCGGCGGTTTCGGTCAGAAACGCGAGTCCGAGGGTGAACAGCAGCAGATTGAGGGTGAAGACTTCCGGCGACTTGCGTGCCGCCACCCACTGAAACCACGGACGCATGATGCGCTGGCCGACGAAGAGCAGAAAGCCCAGCACGGCAATCGCCTTCAGCAAGGCCAGCGCGAGCGCCGTGCCCATCTCGTCGGCGCCCTTGGCGAACGCCGGGATCAGGATCAGCAGCGGCACCACCGCCAGATCCTGGAACAGCAGCGCGCCGAAGATCTGACGTCCGTGCGGCGTCTGGATCTCCAGCCGCTCGGCGAGCAGCTTCGACACGATGGCGGTGGACGACATCGCCATGATGCCGCCGAGCGCCACCGCGGCAAGCGGCGGCAGGCCGAGCAGCCAGGCAATGAGGGCAGTGAGCGCGAGCGTCAGCACGACCTGCGCGCCGCCGAAGCCGAACACCGTCAGGCGCATGGTCATCAGGCGCGGCAGGCTGAACTCCAGGCCGATGGAGAACATCAGGAACACCACGCCGAATTCGGCGAGATAGCGCTCTTCCTCGCTATCCGGAATCCAGCCCAATGCATAGGGGCCAATGGCGATGCCGGTGACGAGGTAGCCGAGCAGGGTGGGCAGGCGCAAGACGCGCGCCGCGGCGGTCACGAGCACAGCCACCGCGAGCAGGATGAGAACGAGCTGGAGACTGCTGTGCATCGACACGAAACGGGGGAAGGTCAGGCTTTAGTATACTTGCGCTCCATGCAGCTACCGCACCCCCAACCCGAACACGCCATCGCGCTGGCACGCCAGGTGCTCGACATCGAAGCCGACGCGCTGCGCACCCTGGCTGGCCGCCTCGACCATGCGTTCGTCGACGCCGTGCGGCTGATCCTCGCCTGTCGCGGCCGCGTGGTGGTGTCCGGCATGGGCAAGTCCGGCCACATCGGCAGCAAGATCGCTGCCACGCTGGCGTCGACCGGCACCCCCGCTTTCTTCATGCACCCCGGTGAGGCCAGCCACGGCGACCTCGGCATGATCGCCCACGACGACGTCGTGCTGGCGCTGTCCAACTCCGGCGAGAGCGCCGAGCTGGTCAGCATCGTGCCGCTGATCAAGCGCCGCGGGGTCCGCCTGGTGGCGATGACCGGCAATCCCGTCTCGACGCTGGCGCGCGAGGCCGACGTCCACCTCGATGCCGGGGTTGCACGCGAGGCCTGCCCGCTCAACCTCGCACCCACCGCCAGCACCACGACGGCCCTGGCGCTGGGCGACGCGCTGGCGGTGGCGCTGCTCGATGCACGCGGCTTCTCCGCCGATGATTTCGCCCGCACCCACCCGGGCGGCTCGCTCGGGCGCCGGTTGCTGGTGCATGTGCGCGATGTCATGCACACCGGGGACGCCCTGCCGTGCGTGGACGTGGAGGCCAGCCTGAAGGCCGCCCTGTTCGAAATGACGCAGAAGGGCCTGGGCATGACCGCGGTGATCGACGCTTCCGGCCGGGTGGCCGGCCTGTTCACCGACGGCGACCTGCGCCGCGCGCTGGAGCATCCGCTCGACCTGCAGCAGGCGAAGATTGCCGGGCTGATGACCCGCAACCCGAAAACGATCCGCGCGGACGAACTCGCCGTCGCGGCTGTGGAAAAAATGGAAACCCTGAAAATCAACGGCCTTCTGGTGGTCGACGCCGACAACACCCTGGTGGGCGCGCTCAACATGCACGACCTGCTGCGCGCGGGGGTGGTGTGATGACCGCCGATTTCATTGCCCGCGCCAAACGGATCCGGCTGATCGCTTTCGACGTCGACGGCGTGATGACCGACGGCACCCTGTTCCTCGGCGACGACGGCGAGGAATACAAGGGCTTCAATTCGCTCGACGGCCACGGCCTGAAAATGCTCAAGGGCAGCGGCATCGAGCTCGCCATCATCACCGGGCGCAGCTCACGCGTGGTCGAATACCGCGCGCGCAACCTCGGCATCGACATCGTGCATCAGGGCGCACACGACAAGCTGGCGGTGTACGAGGCGCTGTGCCGGGAGCTGAATCTCCCCTGCGAGGACACCGCCTACATGGGTGACGACGTCGTCGACCTGCCGGTGATGCGCCGCGCCGGCCTGGCGATCACCGTGCCCGCCGCGCCCGAACTGGTCAAGGCCTACAGCCACTACACCACGGTGCGCGACGGCGGACGCGGCGCCGTGCGCGAGGCCTGCGAACTGCTCATGCGCGCGCAGGGCACGCTCGACGCCGCGCTCGCGCCCTACCTGAAATGAAGCCGTACACGGGATGACTGCACGGGGACCGTTGTGGCTGCCGCTGGCGATCCTCCTGCTGCTGGCCGTGCTTAGCTTCTGGATCGAGCAGGCGGTGCGCGCGCCGGCCAACGGCAGCCCCGCTGCCCGGATCGAACCCGAAGGCATCATGGAGAATTTCGACGCCCTGCGCACCACCCCCGACGGCCACCCGCAATACCGCCTGTCGGCGAAGACGCTGAAGCACTACAGCGGCAGCAAGCGCAGCGAAATGGATGCGCCGCGTTTCACCCAGCTGGATGCGGGTGCCGGTGATGTCCGCGCCGAAGCCGTGCGCGCCACCGTCTCGCCGGAAGGCGACGAAGTGGACCTGCAGGGCAAGGTCGTCATCGTCCGTGCGGCGCGCCCCGGTCAAACCGAAATGACCCTGCGTACCGAGCGCCTGCTGGTGTATCCCGAACGCGACCTGTTGCACGCGCCCGGCACGGTCACCCTCCACGACGGCACGCTCGCCGTGCGCGCGGGCGCGATGGATTACGACGCCAAGCGGCGTGTCGTCAAACTGAGTGGGCGGGTGAGCGCCCGCTTCCAACCCGTGACAAGATGAGTCCCATGCGAATTCGAATCCTCATGCTCGGCATCGCCCTTCTGGCCGCACCCGCCCACGCCGAAAAAGCCGACCGCGACAAGCCGGTGAACCTGGAAGCCGACACCGTCACGCTCGACGACATCCGCAAGGTGGGCGTCTACCAGGGCAACGTGATTCTCAGCCAGGGCACGCTGATGCTGCGTGCGGATCGTGTACAGGTGACCCAGAACGCGGACGGGCTCGAACGCGTCAGCGCCACCGGTCGCCCGGTGGCGTTCCGCCAGAAGCTCGACGACCGCGAGGAGTTCATCGAAGGCTTTGCCGATCGCATCGAATACAACGGCGTCACCAGCCAGCTCGAACTCATCGGCCAGGCGCGCCTGCGCCGCGGCACCGACGAGTTGCGCGGTGCGCAGATTTCCTACAACGCCAACACCGAGTTCTACAAGGTCGTCGGCGAGCCGGGGGCACAGACACCGTCCGGGCGCGTACGCGCCGTGATCCGCCCGAAGCCGCGCGAGACCCCGCAGCCATGAGCCGCATCACCACGCGAAACCTGCGCAAGGTCTACGGCCCACGCACCGTGGTCCACGACGTCTCGTTCGAGGTCGGCAGCGGCGAAGTGGTCGGACTGCTCGGCCCCAACGGTGCCGGCAAGACCACCTGCTTCTACATGGTGGTGGGCCTCGTCCCGGCGGACGGCGGCAGCGTGCAGATGGACGGACACGACCTCACCCACATGCCGATCCATCAGCGCGCGCGCCTGGGGCTCGCCTACCTGCCGCAGGAGCCGTCGATCTTCCGCAAGATGAGCGTGGAGGAAAACATACGCGCCATCCTGGAACTGAAGAAATATCGGCGCGACGAACTGGAAGAACACCTGGAGAACCTGCTCGACGACCTGCACATCGCTCACCTGCGCGAGGCGGCCGCGGTCAGCCTGTCGGGGGGCGAGCGCCGGCGCGTGGAGATTGCGCGCGCGCTGGCACTCAATCCACGTTTCGTCCTGCTCGATGAACCTTTCGCCGGCGTCGACCCCATCGCCGTGCTGGACATCCAGAAGCTGGTGCATTTCCTGGTGGAGCGCGACATCGGCGTGCTCATCACCGACCACAACGTGCGCGAGACCCTCGGCATCTGCAAGCGCGCCTACATCATCAACGAGGGGCGCGTGCTCATCAGCGGCACTCCGGACGTCATCATCCAGGACGAAAGCGCGCGCAAGGTCTACCTGGGCGAGAATTTCCGCCTATAGCGCCGGCACGATATGTGCCTTGGCACAAAAATTGCGTACAATCCGGACTTTCGCTTCATCCCGGAGTCGTTGTCGAACCCCCCTGTTCCCTGCACACGCGTTTTTTCTCATTGAATTCGGCGCTCGATACACCGGTTTTCCGCTGCGTCAATACGCAACAGCTCCGACCATGGAAGCGTGCGCTCACCTTGCGGACGCTTCGGTATCACCTCAAGTCGAAGGGTGAATTGCCGTTATCCTGACGTATGAAACACAGCCTTCAACTCAAGCTCGGTCAGCACCTCACCCTGACCCCCCAGTTGCAACAGTCGATCCGGCTGCTGCAGTTGTCGACGCTGGAATTGAACCAGGAACTGGAGCAGATGCTGCAGGACAATCCGCTGCTGGAACGCGAGGACGAGGACAGCGCGACGGGCGAGACCGTCGAGGGCGCGACCGGCGTCAACGGCAACGAAAGCCCCGAAGCCACGGCATCCGCCAGCGACGACAGCGGCCTCGATGCCCACGGCGGCCTGGATGACGCGGACTGGAACGACTATGGCGGCACCCCGGGCGACGACGAGGACAGTGACCACGCGCAGGGTCCGGTCTCCGGTTCGACGCTACGCGAACACCTGCTCAACCAGCTCATCGTCAGCCCGCTGACCCTGCGTGACCGCACGCTCGTCGCAGCGCTGATCGACGATCTCGACGAATCCGGTTTCCTCAGCCAGCCGCTTGCCGACATCACCGCCGCCCTCGCCGAAGAAATCGAGGAGCTTGAACCCGAGGAAGTCGAGACCGCGCTCAAGCACCTGCAGCACATGGACCCCACGGGAGTCGGCGCACGCAACCTGGCCGAGTGCCTGACCCTGCAGTTGCGCGCCCTGCCATCCGAAACCCCGGCACGCGATGCGGCCATGCAGCTGACCGCGCACTATCTCGACCTGCTCGCCGCGCGCGACGTCGGCAAACTGAAGAAGATGCTCGGCATCGACGATTTCACCCTGCGCGCCGCGCGTACCCTCATCCTCTCGCTGAACCCGCGGCCCGGTGCGGCGTTCGGCGCCGACGAAGTGCACTACGTCGTACCGGACGTGTACGTACGCAAGGTGAAGGGCATGTGGATCGCCAGTCTCAACGCTGATGCCATGCCCAAGCTGCGCGTCAACCGCGTGTATGCCGACATCCTGGCGCGCCATCGCGAATCCGGCGGCAACCAGCTCGCCACCCAGTTGCAGGAGGCGCGCTGGCTGATCAAGAACGTGCAGCAGCGCTTCGACACCATCCTGCGCGTCTCGCAGGCCATCGTCGACCGCCAGAAGCACTTCTTCGAGCACGGCGAGGTGGCGATGCGCCCGCTGGTGTTGCGCGAGATCGCCGAAGCGGTCGAACTGCACGAATCGACCATCTCGCGCGTCACCACGCAAAAATACATGATGACGCCGCGCGGCCTGTTCGAGCTGAAATACTTCTTCGGCAGTCACGTCGCCACCGAAAGCGGCGGTGCCTGCTCATCCACCGCGATCCGCGCCCTGATCAAGCAACTGGTGGCCGCGGAAAGCGTGCGCAAGCCGCTGTCGGATGGACAGCTCGCCGAGGTGCTCGGCCAGCAGGGCATCGTCGTGGCCCGCCGCACGGTCGCCAAGTACCGCGAATCGCTGCAGATTCCGCCCGCGAACATGCGTCGCGCGCTTTGATCCTCCATCCATCTGCACTCCTGCCTGACGCGTCCGGTGGCCTTGGCACCGGCGCTTGAATGTCCCCCGCTTTCGGCCGACAATGAACGCGAGCGCCCGGGCGTTCACGGAACCCGGCACGTGGCCGGCGTCCGTTTCCTTCCTTCAGAATCAGGAGGCTGTATGAATTTGACGATTTCCGGTCATCACCTGGAAGTAACTCCCGCCATCCGCGACTATGTCTCCGAGAAACTCGACCGCGTCAAGCGCCATTTCGATCACCTCATCGCCATCAGCGTGATCATGCAGGTGGAGAAACTCGTGCACAGGGTGGAGGCGACGCTGCACGTCAAGGGCCACGACTTCCACGCGCACAGCGAGGACGGCAACATGTACGCCGCCATCGACCTGCTTGCCGACAAGCTCGACCGCCAGATCGTGAAGTACAAGGAGAAGATTTCCGACGTCCATCAGAGCGCGGGGGGAGTCAAGCGCCAGCCTCTGGAGAACCCGGCCTGACGGCCCCGGCCGGGCGCCCTGGCGCCCGGCCATGCGTTGCAGCCCAGCGTATAATTATCAACAGGGTCGCCATCGTTGACCGACACCTGTCCAAGCATGAACCTGATCGCCCCCCTCCTTTCCGCCGAAACCGTCCTGCTGGACCAGAGCCTTTCCAGCAAGAAGAAGCTGTTCGAGCACGCCGCCGAACTGCTGGCCGCGCGCCACGCGCTCAAGACCACGGACGTGTTCACCAGCCTGTTCGAGCGCGAGCGCCTCGGCTCCACCGCCCTCGGCTATGGCATCGCCATTCCGCACGGGCGCATCAAGGGTCTCGACGACGCCTGCGGCGCGCTCTACCGGCTGAAAACGCCGCTGGAATTCGACGCTCCCGACAACCTGCCGGTGTCGCTGTGCTTCATCCTGCTGGTGCCGAAGAACGCCAACGAGCAGCACCTGCAGATCCTCGGCGAACTGGCGCAGATGTTCGGCGACGAGACCATGCGCGCCCGCATGCTGGCCGCACCCACCTCCGCCGACCTCGTTGCGCTGATCGGCGCATGGACCAACTGAACCCCGTCACCGTCGAAACACTGTTCCGCGACCTGGCGGAACAGTTGCAACTGCGATGGCTGGCGGGGCGCGAAGGCGCCGGACGCACCTTGTCCTCCGAGACGGTGCAGAAGCCGGCGCTTGCGCTGATCGGCCACCTGAATTTCGTGCACCCCAACCGCGTGCAGATGCTCGGCGGCGCCGAGATGGATTACCTGCGCACACTCCCGCAGGACGCCCTCGATGAAGCCATGCGCAAGCTCTTTTCCACCGAGCTTGCGGCCATCGTCATCGCAAACGACGAAACCGCACCGGCAGCGCTGCAAGAAGCGGCCGAGCGCACCGTCACGCCGCTGCTCGCCTCGCCGCTGGCGAGCCCGGTCCTGATGTCCTACCTCGGCCATTACCTCACCCAGCATCTGGCGGAAACCACCGCGGTGCACGGCGTGTACCTGGAAGTGCTCGGCATCGGCGTGCTGATCAAGGGCGACGCCGGGGTCGGCAAGAGCGAGTTGGCGCTCGAATTGGTCACGCGCGGCCACCGCCTGGTTGCCGACGACTACGTCGAGCTCAAGCGCGTCGCGCCGCAGACGCTCGAGGGCAACTGCCCACCGCTGCTGCGCGATTTCCTCGAAGTACGTGGACTGGGCATTCTCGACATCCGCACGCTGTTCGGCGAAACCGCCGTCAAGCGCAGCAAGAACCTCAAGCTCATCGTCGAACTGGTGCATCCGGAAACGGTCGGCAAGGCAGGGCTGAACCGGCTCGACATGGTGGCCTCCACCGAGACCCTGCTCGGCGTCGACATCCCCAAGGTGTGCATTCCGGTGGCCGCCGGCCGCAACCTCGCCGTGCTGGTCGAGGTCGCGGTGCGCAACCACATCCTCAAGAGCCGCGGCATCAATCCGCTCGACCGCTTCATCGAGCGCCAGCACGCGGCGATCGGTGCAGGAGATTGAATGCAGATCGTCCTCATCTCCGGCCTGTCGGGTTCCGGCAAGAGCATCGCCATCGCGGTGCTCGCGGACATCGGCTACTACTGCGTCGACAACCTGCCGCTCGCGTTGCTGCCCACGCTCATCGAGTATCTCGCGCGCGAAGGCCAGACCCGCGTCGCCATCGCCATCGACGCACGCAGCGGTGCGAGCCTCGCACAGTTGCCGCAGATCGCCGAAAACCTGCGTGCCGAGGGGGCGGACCTGCGCGTGGTCTTCCTCGAAGCCAAGACCCTCACCCTGGTCAAGCGCTTCTCCGAGACACGCCGCCGGCATCCGCTCTCCAGCGACACGGTGTCCCTGCAGGAAGCCATCCAGCTCGAACGCGAGATGCTCGCCGACGTCGCGCCGCTGGCCCATCGTATCGACACCAGCGACCTCTCCGCTTCGGCCCTGCGCCTGTGGATCAAGGATCTGGTCGGCCAGGACCGCTCGCGTATCACCCTGCTGTTCCAGTCCTTCGGCTTCAAGCACGGCATCCCGCTCGACGCCGACCTGGTGTTCGATGTGCGCTGCCTGCCCAACCCGCACTATGTCGCGGAGCTGCGTCCGCTCACCGGGTGCGACCAGCCGGTGAAGGACTATATCGAGGCAAGTGCCGACGCCATGGCACTGCTGGCGGATATCCGCGGTTTCGTCGAAAACTGGCTGCCGTGCTTCATCCGCGACCATCGCGCCTACCTCACCGTCGCCATCGGCTGCACCGGAGGACAGCACCGCAGCGTGTACTTCGCGGAGACCCTTGCCGTTGCCTTCCGTGCGCGCGAGCAGGTGCTGGTGCGCCATCGCGAGCTGGCGACATGATGCTGCGTGCCGGTGATATCGGCGTGCTTCTCGCCGGCGCCAGCACCGTCGCCGCGCTCGCCGTTTCGGCCTGGGGTGGCGGAGCGGGCGACACCGTGGTGATTCGCGCCGCCGGCAAGGTGGTCGAAACCGCCACGCTCGCCCGCGCGCAGACCTTTGCCGTTCCCGGTCCGCTGGGCACCACGCGGGTCGAAATCGCACCGGGTCGCGCCCGCGTCGCCGCCGATCCATCGCCGCGCCAATTGTGCGTAAAACAGGGCTGGCTGAGCCGCGCGGGCGAGGCGGCGCTGTGCCTGCCCAACCAGGTCAGCGTCGAAATCCGCGGCCGCGACCCGGCCTATGACACCCTCGGCTATTGAGCTGCCGGTCAGCGCCGACGACCGCCGCATCGCGCGCCTGGCGGCACTGGCGATCGGCCTCACCCTCGCCGAAGCGGCACTGCCGAGCCCGCTACCGGGCATCAAGCCGGGACTCGCCAACATCGTCATCCTGCTGGTCCTGCTGCAATATGGCTGGCGCGCCGCGGCCTGGGTGTCCGCCCTGCGCCTCCTCGGCGGCGGCATTCTGTTCGGCTCCCTGTTCGCGCCGGGATTCTGGCTCGCCACCGCCGGCGCGCTCGCCAGCCTCACCGTCCTCGCGCTGGCGCGCCATCTTCCGGCGCGTCACTTCGGCCCCGTCAGCCTGTCGGTGCTGGCGGCCTTCGGCCACATCGGCGGCCAGCTCGCACTGGCCGCGGGCTGGCTGCTGCCAGGTCCGGCGATTACCCACCTCCTGCCGCTGTTCGCCGGCGCCGCGCTGATTTTCGGGGCGGTCAACGGCATTCTCGTCGCCCGGCTGCTGGCCTCCACGTCCTCCGCGAAAGCCACGCCCGAGTAGATTATTGGCGGTTTCCAAGCGACAATCCGCCCCATGCAAACATCATTGAATACCGTCACGCTCGCCCTGACCGGCGCATCCGGCATGGCCTACGGTCTGCGCCTGCTCGAATGTCTGCTCGCCGCCGATCTCGACGTCCATCTGCTGGTGTCGCAGGCCGCGCATGTCGTCGCCAAACAGGAACTCGGCATCGCATTGCCGCCACGCGCGAGCGATCTCGAGCGCCAGCTCACCGACGGCCTTGGCGCACGCGACGGCCAGTTGCGCGTGCATGGCCGCGAGGACTGGTACGCGCCGGTCGCCTCCGGCTCGAACGCCGCCGACGCCATGGTCGTCTGCCCCTGCTCCATGCGCACGCTGGCCGCCATCGCGCACGGCCTCGCGGATTCGCTCATCGAGCGCGCGGCCGACGTCATGCTGAAGGAACAGCGCAAGCTCATCCTGGTCCCGCGCGAAACGCCGTTCTCCGCGCTGCATCTGGAGAACATGCTTACGCTGGCGCGCATGAACGCGGTGATCCTGCCTGCCAACCCCGGCTTCTACAACCGCCCGCAAAGCGTCGAGGCGCTGATCGATTTCGTCGTCGCGCGCATCCTCGACCAGCTCGGCGTGCAGCATGCGCTGGTCGCGCGCTGGGGCGACGAACGATGAGCCTCGTGCTGCGGCGCGCGCGACTGCCGCTCGTTCCACTCAACACCGTGCTGTTTCCCGGTGGCCGCCTGCCGCTGCGGATTTTTGAGCAGCGCTACCTCGACATGGTGAAGCAGGCCATCGCCGACAGCACGCCATTCGGCATCTGCGCCATCCGCGAAGGCCAGGAAACCGGCACGCCGGCAGTGCCCCATGACGTCGGCACGCTGGTGCACATCACCGACTGGGACATGCCGCAGACCGGCATCCTGCACATCGAGACGCAGGCCGCGGAACGCTTCGTGGTGCGCAGTACCGAAACCCTGCCGGGCGGCCTGGTGATCGGTATCGTTGACAGTGTGAGTGCGGAACCGTCCTGTGCCGTGCCGGACGAGCTCGAGCTGGCGGTGGAGATCCTGCGCGGCATCATCGACGAAATGGGGCATGCACGGTTTCCCGCGCCATTTGCCTTCGACGATGCGACCTGGGTCGGCTTTCGTCTCTCCGAAATCCTGCCGCTGAAACTCACGGTGCGGCAGGATCTTCTCGAAATGAACGACAGCGTGGCCCGCCTGCGCATCCTGACCGAATTCCTGAAGAGGCAGATCAACTGATGGCCCGCTTCTATCCTGCGCTCGAGGACAGGCACCGCGCCTTCATCGCGGCCCAGCACCTGTTCTTCACCGCCAGCGGCACCGCCGACAGCCGCATCAACCTGTCGCCCAAGGGCATGGACAGCCTGCGCGTGCTGTCGGACAGCCGCGTCGCCTACCTCGACCTCACCGGCAGCGGCAACGAGACCGGTGCCCACCTGCGCCATGACGGCCGCCTCACCCTGATGTGGTGCAGCTTCGGCGCCGACCCCCTGATCCTGCGCCTGTACGGCCGTGGTCACGCAGTGCGCCGGCAGGACGCAGGGTGGGCCGCATTGCGCGGCCACTTCCCCACCCTGCCCGGCGAGCGCCAGATCATCGTGCTCGACATCGAAGCGGTACAGACCTCGTGCGGCTACGGCGTGCCCCATTACACTTACGACGGCGAACGCGAGACGCTCGCGCGCTGGGCCGAGAAGAAAGGCGCGACCGGGCTCGCCGACTACTGGCGCGACAAGAACCAGGTCAGCATCGACGGCCTGCCGAGCGGACTCCTGGAGGACGTGCAATGACCCACCGACTGCTTCCCCTTCTGCTCCTGTCCCTGGCCGCCTGCGATCCCACGCCGCCGCCGCAGCCCGAAACCGAGCGTCAGCCCAATCCGGTTTTCGAGACGCAGATCCAGGCGGTGGAAAAGGCGCGCGCGCTGGAAGGCCAGCTACAGGATGCCGCCGAGGCGCAGCGCCGCCAGATCGAGGCGGCGGAACAGTCGTCACGCGACCCGCAGGGCAACTGACCGTTCATGCTGAAATGGCTGCTCACCCTCGTCGCGATCCTCTTCGTATTGGGGCTCGCCACGCCATGGCTGCATCGCCTGGGTCTCGGGCGCCTGCCGGGTGACGTGCGCATCGAACGCGGGCGGCGCAGCTACTATTTTCCGTTTGCCAGCGTCATTCTGCTGTCGCTGGCACTCACCCTGCTGATGCGCCTGTTCGGACGATGAACAAGGCGTTCGTCAAGGAATCGGACAGCGATGATGACGATGTGGACGACGTCGCTGCGCCCGCCCTGCCCGCGGGTTCGAAGAACTACCTCACCCCGGCCGGCTACGCACGTCTGAACGCCGAATTCAACCAGTTGTGGACGGTCGAGCGGCCGAAACTGGTGGAAACCATCGCCTGGGCGGCAAGCAACGGCGACCGTTCGGAAAACGGCGATTACATCTACGGCAAGAAACGCCTGCGCGAGGTCGATCGGCGCATCCGCTTCCTCTCCAAACGCCTGGAGCACGCCGAAGTCGTCGATCCGGCAACGCGCGAGCCCACCGACCAGGTGTTCTTCGGCGCCACCGTCACCATCGCCGACGCCAACGGCATCGAAGCCACCTACGCCATCGTCGGCATCGACGAGGCCGACGCCGCACGCGGCCGCATCGCCTGGATTTCCCCCGTCGCCCGCGCGCTCCTGAAAGCCCGCGAAGGCGACACCGTCAGCGTGCAGACCCCGGAAGGCCGCCGCGAACTGGAAATCGTCGAAGTACGCTACGTCGCGATGGAGTGAGAAGTGGGGGGCCCTCTCCCCCGGCCCCTCTCCCACAAGTGGGAGAGGGGAGAACCGCCCTCTGTCCTCTGTCCTCTGTCCTCTGTCCTCTGTCCTCTGTCCTCTGTCCTCTGTCCTCTGTCCTCTGTCCTCTGTCCTCTGTCCTCTGTCCTCTGTCTTCTGTCCTCTGTCTTCTGTCCTCTGTCTTCTGTCTTCTGTCTTCTGACCCCTGAACCTCAGTTCAGCGCACTCGCCAGCATGCGCCGGTAACGGCTGACGAGTTCGCCGCCGCCCATCAGCTCGAACACGGCCAGCAGCGTCTTGCGGCCGATGTCGTCGCCGAAGCTGCGGTCGCGTCGCACGATCTCCAGGAGTTCATCCATGCCGGCTTCGTACTGCCCGGCTGCAACGAGCAGATTGGCGAGCTTCAGGCGCGCGTCGAGATCGTTGCCATCGGCCGCCACCCGTGCACGCAAGGCCGCTTCGTTCTCGCCTGCAGCGGAGGTGAAATGCAGGCGCGCTTTCAACTGCGCCGCACGCGGATCGGCATCGTCCGCGACGCTGCCGATGAGACGCTCGGCTTCGGCCGTCTCGCCGAGGTCGAGCATGATCTCGACCGCGTCGAGGCGCACGCCGACATGCGCGGGATCGAGTGTCGACGCCTCCGCCAGCAACTGCAACGCGCCCGGCAGATCGCCCGCACCGCGCGCCGCGGCGGCCTCACCGCGCAATGCCTCCGCCGGGCCGGGGATGAGCCGGTCGAGAAAGGCGCGCACCTCGCCTTCCGGCAGCGCACCGGAAAATTCATCGACCACTTCGCCGTCGATGAAGGCCTTGACGCTGGGAATGCCGCGCACACCGTAGCGCACGGCAAGCGCCTGGTTGTCGTCGGAATTGATCTTGGCAAGCAGGAACTTGCCGCCATACTCGGCCGCGAGTTTTTCCAGGAGGGGTTTCAGCACCTTGCACGGTCCGCACCACGGTGCCCAGAAATCGACCAGCACCGGGCGCTGCCGCGACGCCTCGATGACGTTCCGGTCAAAGTCGGCCTGGCCGACGTCGAGCGCGTGTTCGCTCATGCCCACTCTCCTCAAATCCGGCTGGCAAGCTCCGCGGCGATGCCGGTATAGCTTGCCGGCGTCATCTGCTTCAGCCGGGCCTTTTCGCCGTCGGGAATCGCCAGACCGTCGATGAAGGCGTGCAGCGTGGCGCGCGTGATGCCGCCCCTGCCGCGTGTGAGTTCCTTCAACTGCTCGTAGGGATTGGCTACACCGTAGCGGCGCATCACCGTCTGGATCGGCTCGGCGAGCACTTCCCAGTTGGCATCGAGATCGGCGGCAAGCGCCGCCGGGTTGGCTTCGAGCTTGCCCAGGCCGCGCAAACAGGATTCGTAGGCGAGCAGGCTGTAACCGAAGCCGACGCCCATGTTGCGCAGCACCGTCGAATCGGTGAGATCGCGCTGCCAGCGTGAAATCGGCAGCTTCTCCGCAAGATGTCGCAGCACGGCGTTGGCGATGCCAAGATTACCCTCGCTGTTCTCGAAATCGATCGGGTTGACCTTGTGCGGCATGGTGCTGGAGCCGACCTCACCTGCCTTCACTTTTTGCTTGAAATAACCGAGGGAGATGTAGCTCCAGACGTCGCGGTCGAGGTCGATGAGAATGGTGTTGGTACGCGCGATCGCGTCGTACAGTTCGGCCATGCCGTCGTGCGGCTCGATCTGGATGGTGTAGGGGTTGAACGCGAGGCCGAGGTGCTGCACGAAGTCGCGCGCGAAGCCTTCCCAATCCAGCTCTGGATACGCCGCCAGGTGGGCGTTGTAGTTGCCGACCGCGCCGTTGATCTTGCCGGCGAGTTCAAGCTCGCCGAGAACATCCCAGGCGCGGCGCAGGCGGTAGACGACGTTGGCAAGTTCCTTGCCCACGGTGGTGGGCGAAGCCGGCTGGCCGTGGGTGCGCGACAGCATCGGCAGCTCGGCGAGTTCGTGCGCCATGTCGGTGAGACGCGCGATGAGTTTTTCCAGTGCCGGCAGCAGCACGCCATCGCGCGCACCCTTCAGCATCAGCGCGTGAGACAGGTTGTTGATGTCCTCGGAGGTGCAGGCGAAATGGAAGAACTCCGCCACCGCGGCGATCTCGGCGCTGGATTGCGTTTTTTCCTTGAGGAAGTATTCGACCGCCTTGACGTCGTGGTTGGTCACCGCCTCGATCGCCTTGACGCGCTCGGCGTCTGCCACCGAGAAGGTATCGGCAATGGCATCGAGCACAGCGATGGCCTCGGCCGAGAATGCCGGCACCTCAGCGATCGCCGGCTCCGCCGCCAGCGCCTTCAGCCATTCGATCTCGACGATGACACGATACTTGATCAGCGCGTATTCGCTGAAGAATTCGCGCAGCGCAGCGGTCTTGCTGCCGTAGCGACCATCGAGGGGGGAGAGTGCGGTGAGAGCGGTCAGTTCCATCGTGTCGTTCCGGTTGGGTTTTGATTCATCAGACAGCGCGGCGGTCGCGGACCGCCTGGGCCAGCGTGCCACTGTCCACGTATTCCAGCTCGCCACCGACCGGCACCCCGCGTGCCAGGCGCGTCACGCTGAGGCCGCGTGCCTTCAGCAGTTCACCGATGGTGTGCGCAGTGGCTTCGCCCTCGGGGGTGAAATTGGTCGCCAGGATCACCTCCTCGACGACACCGTCGGTGGCGCGCGCGATCAGGCGGTCGAGATGGATCTCGCGCGGACCGACCCCGTCGAGCGGCGAGAGCCGGCCCATCAGCACGAAATACAGCCCGCCATAGCTGTGCGTGGCTTCCATCATGTTGAAGTCCGCCGGCATCTCGACCACCGCCAGTTGGCGCCGGTCGCGCCGCGGGCTCGCGCAGACCTCGCACACCTCGGCCTCGGAGAAATTGTTGCACAGGCGGCAATGCACCAGATGCGCGAGCGCATGCTCCAACGCCGCGGCGAGCTTTCCGGCCCCGGCCCGGTCGCGTTGCAGCAGATGGTAGGCCATGCGCGCCGCCGACTTGGGGCCGACGCCTGGCAAGACGCGCAGCGCAGCGATCAACTGGTCGAGCGCGGCCGGCTGCACGCAATGGTCCCGTGCTTCAGAACGGCAGTTTCATGCCGGGCGGAATCGGCAGGCCGGCGGTCACGCTGCCCATTTTTTCCGCCACCGTGGATTCGACCTTGCGCACCGCGTCGTTCATCGCCGCGGCGACCAGATCCTCGAGCATTTCCTTGTCGTCGGTCATCAGACCGGGATCGATGCTGACCCGACGCACGTCGTACTTGCAGGTCATCGTCACCTTGACCATGCCCGCGCCGCTCTCGCCCTCGACTTCGAGGTCCGCGAGCTTCTGCTGCATCTTGGCCATGTTGTCCTGCACCTGCTGCACCTGCTTCATCAGGTTGCCAATGCCGCCCTTCATCATGGGTGTTCTCCTAGAGGTTGTATGGTGTTCGGGTCGATGCGACCGTCGAAGCGTTCGACCAGCTCGCGCACGAACGGGTCCGCCTCGATCGCCGCCACGGCTTCCGCCTGGCGCGCTTCGCGTGCGCGCGTGCGCACCTGCTGCGGGGTCTGTTCGGCGGCATCGCCAATTTCGAAGCGCACGTCGAGGGAAGCGCCGAAGCGCTCGCGCAGGGCCGCCACCAGCTTCTCCCGATACGCGGCATCCAGCAGGTGCTTGTGCGCCGCACCCACGCGCAGCGTCACCGCGTCGCCTGCCTGCGCCGCGAGTTCGCAATGATCGGCGAGCATTCTCGCCATACCGCCCAGGCGCAGACGCGCGACGATTTCCGGCCAGTCCCACGCCGCCACCGGTGCGGGTTCGCGCACCGTCATCACCGGCGTGGCGGGCGGCGGCGCCTGCGGCGCGACGGGCGCGTGCGACGCAACAGGCGCGGGTGGCGCGACGGCCGCTGGCGTGGCGCGTGCTACGGGTTCGCTGCGCGGTGTGGGCGCCGGACGCGCGGCAGCCGCTGGCCGCGGTGTACCCTCGGCCGCGCCCGGGGTGAACGCCAGCATGCGCAGCAGCGTCATGGCGAAGCCTGACAACTCGTCCGGCGCGAACGGCAGATCACGGCGGCCGTTGAGCGCGATCTGGTAATAAAGCTGTACCGTTTCCGCGTCGACTTGTGTGGCGGCGGCCCGCACCCGTTCGCTCTCCATGCCGGCCTCGACGGCATCCGGGGCGTGCAGGGCGAGGGCGATCTGCGCGAGCAGGCTGCCCAGATCCTGCAGCGCGGCATCGAACGCAATGCCGCGCTCGGCCAGCGCGCGTGCCTGTGCCATCAGCGCGTCGGCGTCGCACGCCGCCAGCGCGTCGAGCAGATCGAACAGATAATCGCGCCGCACCGTGCCGAGCATGGCCTCGACCGCCTCCGCCTCGACGCGGCCGCCGCCATAGGCGATGGCCTGGTCGGTGAGCGAGAGCGCGTCGCGCATGCTGCCGGCCGCGGCACGTGCCAGGAGGTTGAGCGCGGCGGGTTCGGCCGCCACGTTTTCCTGTTCCAGCACCTCGCCGAGATGCTGCGCCACCAGCGCGGGCGGCATCGGCTTGAGGTTGAATTGCAGACAGCGCGACAGCACCGTCACCGGTATCTTCTGCGGATCGGTGGTGGCGAGGATGAATTTCACGTGCGCGGGTGGTTCTTCCAGCGTCTTCAGCATGGAATTGAACGCCGGCTTCGACAGCATGTGCACTTCGTCGATGATGTACACCTTGTAGCGCCCGACCGTCGGTGCGTACTGCGCGTTGTCGAGCACCTCGCGCATGTTGTCGACCCCGGTGTTCGACGCTGCGTCGAGTTCGAGCAGGTCGACGAAGCGCCCGGCGTCGATCTGCGTACAGGCTGAGCAGGTGCCGCACGGCGTCGAGGTGACGCCGGTTTCGCAGTTGAGGCATTTGGCGAGAATGCGTGCCAGTGTGGTCTTGCCCACCCCGCGCGTGCCGGTGAGCAGATAGGCGTGGTGAAGGCGGCCCTGGGTGAGAGCGTTCGACAGCGCGCGCACCACGTGTTCCTGCCCCTTGAGGTCGGCGAATCCGCGCGGCCGCCACTTGCGGGCCAGGGCCATGGCCGGTTGGGAGGAGTCGCCGAATAGATCCATCATTGCGCAATTTTAGCAGAGCGGCGCGCCCGCCCTGCGCTTGCGTAGCGCCCGCGGCTAGAAGAGATAGCCCAGGCGCAACTGGTGGAAATTGACACCGCTGTTGGGATCCTTGATGTCGGCATTGGAGACATGCTGGAAGCGGTAGCCAAGGTCGAGCTGCCCGCGCTGCCCGAACATCAAACCAATGCCGACATGATCGCCAAACTGGAACGCACTGCCCAGATCACGCCCGGCATCGACATGGGTGTGGCTGACGAGATGCACGCCGATCGCACCTTCGAGATAGGAGCGCCAGCCGCTCTGCGCCTTCGATTGCAGGCGGAACACAGGCGCGAAACCAAGGTCCAGAATGCGCTGGCCGCCGGCGGCCTGAGGATCCCAGTGAGCCAGCGACACTTCCCAGTAGCCGGTGAGATATCCGTCGCCTTCGGTGAACCATTGGCGATCCCACGACCGGGTCAGCGCGACCTGCACCATGTCCACGTCGTTTCCGTTGCCAATTCCCACGGCGATTCCGTCGGCCGCATGACTGGCAGGCGCAAGCCCGCATGCCGCAATGAACAACGGAGCGAAGATCCTTTTCATCGTATGCCGAAAGACAGGTGAGTGGGCAGGGGAATGTGGCGAGCCAGAACCCCGGCACTGGCATGGATCGCTGGGGCTGCTTCCTTCCGGACCTGACCCGGTTCACGACTTGGCCATGCGGGGAGGCCCGCCACGCTCATTCTACCGTCATTCCTCATCCGCCGGCGCGGTGAGGCGACGTTTTTTCACGGCATCGGCCAGCAGGCGCAGCAGCGGTTCGGTGTCGTCCCAGCCGATGCACGCATCGGTGATCGACTTGGCGTACTCCAGCGGCTGACCGGGGATCAGGTCCTGACGGCCGGGGTTGAGGTGGCTCTCGATCATCGCGCCGATGATGCGCGCGTCGCCCGCCGCGACCTGCGCGGCAACATCCGCGCCGACCTCCAGCTGGCGCTGGTACTGCTTGCTCGAATTGGCGTGCGAGAAGTCGATCATCAGCTGTTGGCGCAGCCCGGCGGCCGCGAGCTCGGCGCACGCATGGTTGACGCTGGCGGCGTCGTAGTTGGGTGTCTTGCCGCCGCGCAGGATGACATGGGCATCCTCGTTGCCGGTCGTGCTGAATACACCGACATGACCCGACTTGGTGACAGAAATGAAATGATGGCGTGCGGCTGCCGCCTTGATCGCATCCACCGCGATGCGCAGGCTGCCGTCGGTGCCGTTCTTGAAGCCGACCGGGCACGACAGGCCGGAGGCGAGCTGGCGGTGCGACTGCGACTCGGTGGTACGCGCACCGATCGCGCCCCAGCTCACCAGATCGGCAATGTACTGCGGCGAGATGAGGTCGAGAAATTCCGTGGCGCACGGCAGGCCGACCTCGTTGATGCCCAGCAGCAGCTTGCGCGCCAGGCGCAGTCCTTCGTTGATATCGAAACTCTCGTCGAGATGCGGGTCGTTGATCAGGCCCTTCCAGCCGACGGTGGTGCGCGGTTTCTCAAAATACACGCGCATGACAACGATGAGATCGTGCGCCAGTTCGTCGGCCAGAGGTTTCAGCCGGCGCGCATAGTCGAGCGCTGCGGCAGGATCGTGGATCGAGCAGGGACCGACGATGACGAACATGCGGTCATCGGCCCCGTGCAGCACGTCGTGGATGGCGCGGCGCGCACGCGCGACGTGGGCGAGGACCGGCTCGGTGGCGCGCAATTCGCGCATGATCTGCATCGGCGCGAGGAGTTCGCCGCTTTGCTCGATGCGTGTATCGTCGGTTCGGGTGGCATGCATGGTCAGGCTCCGTTTGTCTGGTCGACCCGCGGCGGCGCATACAACGAAAAAACCGCCAGCGGGCTGGCGGTTTCGTTAGGCTGTGCTGCGTACGTCAGCGCCTCCCGACCGCCTGGGGCGTGGGATAAAAAAAGCTGAAAAAACGCTTTGCGGCACGGATCATGCGTGGCAGTCTAACAAAATGGGGGGGATGCTGCCAAGCGTGCCGCGCCGGAAGACGGGCGCCATCATGGCATCGGTCCGGATACAGCAGGAACGTGGAGAAAAATGTGGAACCGACAGCAATCGTGACGGGGAATCGGCAGCCAGGCCATAATCAGCGGCGCGACATGCGCTTCCAGGTGTCGCAGGCGGCGCTCATCACGCAGCCGGGGCATGCCGACATCGCCTGCGAAATCCGCGATTTCTGCCTGGGCGGGTTGTTCCTCCGCTTCGTCAATGCGGAAACCGCCATTGCGGCACTGGCCCAGCGGGCCGGTGCCGAAGTGGATGTCGTGTTCACCCCGGCGGCCCTCTCGACGACGCAGACCTTTCGCGTTCCGGCAATCCTCAAGCGCCTGGGCCCGGTCGGCATCGGCGTCGCCTTTGGCCGCCAACCGATCGAGGCACTGCGCGCCCTGCAGAAACTGCGCATGGCGAGTCACCGGCAAAAACTTGCCGCCCTGCCGGCGAGCGACGCCTTCCTCCACCTGCGCGAAGCCAGCACGACCCTGCTGCGCGAGGCCCTGCTGCACACGCATGAACAGGCCCAGCAGGTGCTGGGCGACAGGCTGCAGAACGCGGCGCTGCACGCGGCCGGCATTTCCGAGCACAGCGGCCTGCTCGGTGCGGTGCCCGAGTTTGCACGGCACGCCCCGGAGCTTCAGGCGCGTTTCATCGAGCAGGTGATGGGCGCGCTGCAGCACCACCGTCCAGTGCGCACGCAGCCGACCGCAGAGCGTGCCTCCGGCGGGCTCTCCCTGGTCGACGAGAACGACTTCGAGGACTGGCTCGCCACGGCATCCGAGGCGTCGCGTCTGGAAGAACAGTTCCAGGAGCAGTTGTTCGACCTCGAACCGCGCATCGGGCAACTGTTCGGCATGGCCTGCGATCACAGCAACAATCCCTTCGGGCCCGCCGTCATCGTGCATGCCTACCGCGAGGCGCTGGAGGGAATTCCGCTGCTGGCGCGCGCACGCCAGGTCGCCTACGTCACCTTGCGCGAGGCGCTGGCCGAACAGCTCGCGCCGCTGTATGCCGAATTGCTGGCGATGCTGCCGGTGTCCGAAGTCGAGACGCGACAGCGTCAGAGCGAAGCTGCCGCGGCACAGGACGATGCCGACTCAGCGCTCCCCCCCGGAGATGTGCCGGCGTCCGCATCGGATGCCGCGGCCGAAGCCGCCGCGTCGCCCCCCGCGCGCCCGCGCAGCACGCTCGGACGCCTGGCGAGCTCGCTGTTCGACTTCTTCCGCAACCAGCCGGCGCCGGCTGCGGGGCCAGCGATGAGCAGTGGACAGCCGATGGGCGGCGGGCAACCCGGCGGAGGCGGGCAGGTGACGTCTGCTCCGGCGCAGGCGTCCCGCGCACAGGGCGCCGGCGCGCCTTCCCCAAGCACGGCATCCGCCATGGCGGGCACCGCAGCGCGCACCGGACTGCCGGGTGGCTCGCCCGTGCTCGAACGCCTCGCCCGGTCGGGTACGCTGCCGTCCACGCTCACCCAGGAGATGCAGCGCTCGGTCGACATGTTCGGCGCGCTCTTCGACACCATGCATGCGGAGAAATCCGTCAGCGCGGGTGTGCGCCCGTTGTTCCAAAAACTGGAGAGCAGCCTCGCCCGGCTGGCGCTGTCGGATCCGCAGTTCCTTGCCTCGGCCTCGCATCCGGCGCACAAGGTTCTCAACACGCTCGATCGCCTCAGCATGGTCGCCGGCGACGACGGGCGCATCGCCGACCAGCGCCTGCTCGCGCTGATGCAGCGCTGGACCGACCGCATCAACGCCGAAGCGGAGAAGAATCCTGCGGTGTTCGAGGAAGCCCGTATCCAGCTCGAACGCGTGATCAAGCCGTTGATGAACGAACGCGCGGGACGCATCTTCCGTCTGCAGGAAGTGTGCGAGGGACGCCAGCACGCCGACGTGGTCAAGCATGGCATTCTGCACCAACTGCTGACCCGGCTTGGCGAGCGCCCCACGCCGAATGTCGTGATCGAGCTCCTCAACGGCGGCTGGCGCAGCGTGCTGCTGATGGCCGAGCTGCGTCACGGCAGCGACAGCGCGACCGCGCGCGACGCCTGGGAGGTGCTCGAACAGCTGTGCGCGTGGCTCGATCCCGAGCAGCCCGCCGCGACCACCGCGCAGGCGCAGACCCTGCTGCAGCGCATCGACGAGGCACTCACCCACGTCTGTGCCGACAAGCTGGTACAGGACCGCATCATCGACCAGCTCGCCGCCGCGCTGTTCGACGGTGACCGCTCGCGCCATCCGCGCACCCCGGTCGCTGCCCGCCTCAACGATGCCGCCGGCGAGCCGCTGACGGCAGCGCAGGACGAACTCGCCGAGCGCCTGCGCGTCGGCGACTGGCTACAGCTCAAGTCACCGGACACGCCGCTCAACCTCATCTGGATCGGCGACCAGCCGCCGGTCTACGTGTTCGCCAACTACCGCGGCATCAAGAAGCTCGACCTCAAGCGCACCGACCTGCTGCAGGCACTTGAAACCGGCGACGCGCAATGGACCGAGGATCTCGAACTGCCGCTGATGGACCGTTCCTACAGCGCCATGATCCAGAAGATGCAGCGCGAGCTTGTGTGGCGTTCCACTCACGACACCACCACGGGGCTGCTCAAGCGCCGCAGCTTCTTCCGCGCCGTGCGTCGCCACTGGCTGCGCAGCCGGCGCGCGGATGCCGGGTTCGCGCTGGGCGCCATCCAGCTGGACATCACGACTCCCGCGGGTGAACCAGCCGGTGCCGAAATCCGTTCCGCCATCCTGCATGATCTCGCGCAGTGGCTGCCTGCCAGCCTGGCACCCGGAACGCCACTGGCACGCGCGGGGGAATCGGGTCTCGCCTTCTGGATCGAGGCATCCGACTATACCGTCGCGGAAGCGCAGGCACACGCCCTGCTCCAGGCCATCGCATCGCGCCCCCACGAGATCGACGGCGTACGCTACACCGTACGGACCGCCGCAGGCCTCATGGGCGTGCACGACGCGCTCGACCCCGAGACCTACTACGACAACGCGAATGCTGCGTGCACGCGCGCGCGCGAATCCGGCAGCGCGGTCGTCGCCTTCGACCGTGAAACCACGGACGGCGGCGTGCAGGCACTCGCCGACCAGGCGCATCGCTTGACCGCCATCCTCGCCAGCAACGAGCTGAGTCTGAACTGCCAGCCGGTGGTCAGCATCGGCGACCCCACGGGGATACCGCTGTATCATGAAGTGCTGCTACACCCCGATACGCGCGGCGCGCAGCGCATCGCCACGCGCGACCTCATCGCCGTCGCCGAGCGCCTGCAGCGCATCACCGAAATCGACCGCTGGGTGGTGAAAAGCGTGTTGCAGTGGATGCGCGACCATCCCGAACGCACCGCGCAGCTGGGCGGCCTGTCGGTCAACCTCTCCGCGCAGTCCGTCACCAATCCCGTGTTCCTGAAGTTCCTGCTCGCCGAACTGGCGCGCGGCGACATTTCCGGCGAAAAGCTCGTCTTCGAAATCAGCGAAGCCGACGCCGCCGAAGGCCACGCACAAACTCAACTGTTCATGCGTCAGTTGCAGCGCCACGGCTGCCGCTTCACCCTCGACGAGTTCGGTACCGGTGCAAGTTCCTACACGCGCCTGAAGAGCATGAAGCTCGACTTCCTCAAGATCGACCACGCCCTCGTGCGCGAACTCGGTACCAGCATGATCGACGAAGCCCTGGTGCAATCCATCCTGGAAACCGGCAACTTCCTGGGCGTCAGGACCGTGGCGGCCTTCGTCGAGGACGCGGAAACGCTGGCGAAGTTGAGCGAGATCGGCATCGATTGCGTGCAGGGATATTTCATCGGGGCACCACAGCCGCTGGAGAGTCTGGCCTGAGGGGAGAGGCAACGCCCAAGGCCGATTGCTCGAAATTCATGCAATCAGGCCCGCAGGAGAGTTGCTGCCGACCAACCCTCTGCCAACGGCTCTACGCCGTTCCATCCACCGTCAACCGATTAGATGCGCAGCGCCGGCTGCCCGACGCCCACCGGCACGCCTTGCCCTTCTTTGCCGCAGGTACCGACACCCGAATTCATCTCCATGCCCTTGCCGAGAATCAAAAAGGCACAGACCATGATTTATTCGCCCTGATCTCTTCATACATCCAGGCTGGATCGATGTCCGCCCCGTTGGGCCAGGTCACGACGCCCAGTTCGAGCCGTGCCTGATCGAACCAGGCCTTGTCCTTGAGCGCTTCGAAGATTCCGCATTCCCCGGCTGTCAGGACGGCCGAAAAATCCACGATACCGTTTGTTCCGTCCTGGAACGTGACCGCCAGTCGATAATCCGGCAGGACGGACAGCGCTTTCAGCCGCCAGGGCGCAGTAGGCACTACTCCAGCGGCTCGATCCGCTTCGGGTGTTGTTTGGATTGACATAGGTCCCAGTCCTCCATCAGTTCTTCGCGATGCTCGATGGCCCATTCTACCGTCAGACTGAGCGCCCGTCTGGGCAAGCTGCCACCGATCACCTCAAGGGTACGAATATCGATCAACGCTTCGTGTTCCGCATACATCGCATGAAAGTGCGGAGGGGCGTGCTCTCTCCAGAACATCTGGATCACGATCCCGAAGAACTGGCTGATCGTCGGCATGGCTTACTTCGTCATCCGTGGTCTCAGGCCGTCCCGCCGACCATCAACCCGTCGATCCGCAACGTCGGCTGCCCCACCCCCACCGGCACGCTCTGCCCTTCCTTGCCGCAGCTCGCGTAGGGCGCAATAACCGAAGGGCATTGCGCCGCATTTTCAATAAGCCGGCACCATCCTCGCCGATGCCGGAGTTCACGCCGCCAGCTTGTGCAGCCGCTCCGCCAATTCACCCGGCACGGCGACCTGGGCAAAAAACGCCTTCGGGTAAAGGTAGTCCTCGCCGGACTCGTCGATGATCCGCAACATGCCTCGGGACTCTGCCTGCGCGTCATCCAGCCACTCATAGAGCTTGCGCGACTCCAGCGAGGCAGGGTAGCCCTCGTTTGAAAGACAGACGACAAAACGATTTTCGCTCATAGCAACCTCTTGATCTTGTGTTCGACCTTGCCGATTCCGTGCGCTTCCTACCAGTGTATTTCAGCGCGGACGATTTCGCCATCGCTCAAGCGAATGTCGGTCAGGCCTTTCTTTTTCTTCCAGTTGCCTTTGCCATAAATCTTTTCAAGCCGGGCGCGTTCCCGAATGCCCGAACCTTCGGCGATCGTTTCGACCGCCGTGATGGCGCTGACAATTTCAAACATCGCCGACCAAAATTTTACGCCGTCCCGCCCACCGTCAACCCATCGATCCGCAGCGTCGGCTGCCCCACGCCGACCGGCACGCTCTGCCCTTCCTTGCCGCAGGTGCCCACGCCGGAATCCATCTCCATGTCGTTGCCGATCATGCTCACACGCGTCAGTGCGTCGGGGCCGTTGCCGATGAGGGTCGCGCCCTTCACTGGGTAGGTGATCTTGCCGTCTTCGATCATGTAGGCCTCGGCGGCGGAGAAGACGAATTTGCCGCTGGTGATGTCGACCTGGCCGCCGCCGAAGTTGACGGCGTAGAGGCCGTTCTTCACCGAGGCGATGATTTCGTGCGCGGGCTTGTCGCCACCGAGCATGAGGGTGTTGGTCATGCGCGGCATGGTGAGATGGGCGTACGATTCGCGGCGCGCGTTACCGGTGGTTTTCATGCCCATGAGGCGCGCGTTCATCATGTCCTGCATGTAGCCCTTGAGGATGCCGTCCTCGATGAGAACGGTGCGCTGGGTGGGATTGCCCTCGTCGTCGATGTTGAGCGAGCCGCGTCGCTGCGGGATGGTGCCGTCGTCGACGACGGTGACGCCGGGCGCAGCGACGCGTTCGCCGATGCGGCCGGAAAACGCGGAACTGCCCTTGCGGTTGAAGTCACCTTCGAGGCCGTGGCCGATGGCTTCGTGCAGCAGGATGCCGGGCCAGCCGGCGCCGAGGACGACGGTCATGGTGCCGGCGGGCGCGGGGCGCGCGTCAAGGTTGACGATAGCCTGGTGCACGGCCTGGCGCGCATATTTTTCCAGGATGTCGTCGGTGAAATAGCGGTAGTCGAAACGGCCGCCACCGCCGCCGGTGCCCTGCTCGCGGCGGCCGTCCTGTTCGGCGATGACCTGCAGCGACAGGCGCACCAGCGGACGGACGTCGGCAGCGAGATGACCATCGGAACGCGCGACCAGGACCACCTCGTATTCGGAGGCAAGGCTCGCCATGACCTGGATGACGCGCGGGTCCATGGCGCGCGCCTTCCTTTCCAGCCGTTCGAGCAACGCGACCTTGGCGGGATCGTCGAGGCTCGCCAGCGGGTCGACGGGGTGGTAGAGCTGGCGGCCGTCGGCACGGCGCGCAACGGCCGTACTGCGTGCCTGCCCGGCACGCGCGATGGCGCGCGTGGCGTCGGCCGCGGTGGCGAGGGCGTCGAGGCTGATGTCGTCGGAGTAGGCGAAGGCGGTCTTCTCGCCGGAGATAGCGCGCACGCCGACGCCCTGGTCGATGTTGAAGCTGCCCGACTTCACCTGGCCTTCTTCCAGGCTCCAGCCTTCGGAGCGGCTGTACTGGAAGTAGAGGTCGGCGTAGTCGACGTCGTGGGTGAGCAGGCGACCGAAGACGGGCGCGAGTTTGTCGGCGTCGAGGCCATTGGGCGCGAGCAGCGTGGCTTCCGCCGAACGGAACAACTCCTCGGCGGACTGGATCGGGACGAAGGCGTCGGCAGGATTCATGGTGGACCTCGTTACTTGGCGGGCGTTTCGCGCTTCGTCGCGGCGCGGCGCTCGACCACTTCGACGGCAATCTGGCTGCACTGCACGAAGCGGTGCCTGAGCGCGGGCAGGCTCTTGCGCAGGCTCGCCTGGTAGGCCGGGTTGATGTTGGAGACGACGACACCGGAGCCGCGCGGCAGACGGTCGAGCACGACGCCCCAGGGATCGACGATCATGCTGTCGCCGTGGGTTTCGCGGCCCGCCAGGTGGTAGCCGCCCTGCGCCGGGGCGATGACGTAGGCGAGGTTCTCGATGGCGCGCGCGCGAATCAGCGTCTCGAAGTGCGCGCGCCCGGTGGTGGCGGTGAACGCCGAGGGCACGACGATGATGTCGACGTCGGGCATGGCGCGATACAGTTCGGGAAAACGCAGGTCGTAGCACACCGACAGGCCGATGCGGCCGAACGGGCTGTTGACGACGACGACGGTATCGCCCGGCTCGATCAGCCGCGCTTCCTCGTAATGCTCCGTACCCAGATCGAGCCCGAAGAGATGAATCTTGTCGTAGCGCGCGACCAGCTTGCCGCGCTCGTCGTAGACCAGGCAGCTGTTGCGCACCTTGTCCGGCACACTTGCTTCCAGCGGCACCGAACCACCGACGAGCCAGATTTTGTGTTTCTTCGCCATACGCGCAAGGAACGTCTGAACCGGCCCGTCGCCTTCGGCCTCGCGTGCCTTCACGACGTCGGCATCCTTCTTTGCCATGATGCAGAAGAACTCCGGCAGCGCGACCAGGCGCGCGCCCGCCTCCACGGCAAGCTCGATGAGGCGCTCGGCCTCCGCGAGATTGGCCGGCACGCTCGGCCCGGACGCCATCTGGATCGCGGCGACGCGCACACTGCCGGCCTGGGGTGCGGGCTTTTTCACTTGCGCGCTCTTGCGTTGCGCCACGGTGGTTTTTGCAGGTTTCTTGGTCGTCATACGTGCTTCACGGTCAGGGTTCGGACGCCTTGTCGGACGTCGCGTCGGTTTTGGTTTTCGGCAGCTTCTTCACGTCGGGCGCCTGCCACGGCCCGCTCACCAGGTATTCCTGGCTGCTGGCTTCCTCGATGGGATCGCGCAGCAGCTTCTGCGCTGCCAGCACGCCCACGCCGGCAACCGGCCCGCCGAGGAGCGCACCCGCAACGGCCACGCCTTCGGACAGCTTGGGAATCACCTTGACCCGCAACTGGACGGTTTCCTGGTTGAGGTCGGCAAGTCCGCTCATGTTCACCTTGGCGGACGGTCCGCGCATCTTCAGATCGTCGCTGTAGAGGACTCCGCGCGCGATGCGCAGGGTGGCCCCGATGTCGTCGAAGGCAAAGCCTTTGCTGAAGATATCACGGAAATCGAAACTCAGCCGGCGCGGCAGCGATTGCAGGCTCAGCACGCCGAGAAGCTTGGCGGCGCCGGGGTCGACCTGCAGAAACTGGCCGCTGCGCGCTTCGAACTGCAACTGGCCGGCAAGCGTGGCCAGGGCGAAATCGGCCGGCGAACCCTCCCAGGCGGCGTGCCCCTGGATCCTGCCGGTGCCGTGCCGGAGCGTGTCGGGATATCCCAGGCGCGCCAGCAGCTTTCCGGCGTCCTTCACATCGAGGACGAGTTCGGCGCGCGTTTCGCCCTGGCCGCTGTCGCGCCACAGGCCGCTCATCTGGAACACGCTGTCGGGATGCGTGAGGGTCAGGCGCTCGATCGCAAGACCGGCGGCGGTACCGCGCGCCACCGCCTCGAGTCGGCCGAGCGAACGATCCTCCATGCGAAAGTCCTCGATCGCGACATCGAGCAGCGGGAAGTCGGACGCTGGAAACGTAAACCCGCTTCCCGCTGTACTGGCGACATCGACACGCTCCGGCACGGCGAACTGGCGGAACTGCACCGACAGCCGCGCAGGCGCTTCGCCGGCAGCGCGCCAGGTCAAGGTGCCGTTGACGTCCTGCCCACTCACCTGGACGCGCAGCAGGCCGTTGCGCGTGCGCCCGAGCACACGCACGTCACGATAGCGCCGCCCCAGCAGGTCGAGGGTCTCGAAGCCGAGATCGAGCGCGCTGATCGGCGCGGCCGCGCCCTCACCCGCCGGCAGCAACGCGGCCCAGCCGGACAGGTCGATCCTGCGCCCGTTGCCCGCAAGGCGCAGGCCGGGCACATCGGGCAACGACGGCGCGCCGCCAAAGCGAATCTCACCGCGTTCCAGCGCGCCCACCGCCGTGCTGCGCCACACCGCTCCGACCAGGCGCCCCAGGCGCAGCTCGCGTTGCAGACCCTCGCCGTCGGGCCGGCTGACCAGGCTCAGGGGCAGCGGTTGCGTGGCCGCCTTGGCCAGGGGCGACGGCAGGGTGCTCGCCAGTCCGACGAGATCGGACTCGATGCGCACGCGCTCGCCTTTCGTCTCGAGGTCGATCTGCCCCTGCCAGCCGGTCTGTCCCGACACGCGCGTCCCCCACGTCTCGCCCAGCCACGGCGCCAGGCCCGCGGCGGTGGCGCGCCCCTGTGCCAGAATCTGCACCCGCCCCGCCCGCGTGGCGACATTCACGTTGAGCGGCCCGCCGAGAAAGCTTGCGCCCAGGTTCTGTCCGCTCACGCTGTCGCCGGTGAAGGCCAGCGCGCCACGCGCCGCCTCGATCCGCGGCCAGCCCGGCGGGAAGAGCGTATTGCCGAGAAACGACAGCTGTCCGGTCAGGGTGGTTTCGTGGCTGCGGCGCAAGGGCACCTGCATTTTCAGCGCCAGTCGCATCGGGCCGCTGCCGTCCAGTCCTTCCGTCAGGCCGCGCAGCCGCTCGCCCACCGGGCTGAAATTGGCGAAGCGGATGAAATCCTGCAGCGGACCGTTGGCCTCGCCGTCGACCAGCAATATCTCGTCGTGGTGGGTGAGGTCGGGAATCGTCACCCGCACCGGATGCAGCGTGGCGCCATAAATGCGCGCCTGCGTCGGCACCACCTCCATGCGCTTGCCCTCGAACAGCAGCCGTCCTGCTACGCCCTCGATGCGCGGCCAGCCCGTCGCGTAGTCGACGATGCCATCGCGCACCCGGGCGTCGACCTGGAACACGCCATCGCCGGTGTCGAAAGGAAAGCGCGCGAGATCGCCCTTCAACTGCAAGCGCACGTCGTTCGAACCGCCCGCGACGATGCTGTGCCGCACCCATTCCACCGTTGGGTCACTCACGTGCAATGGCAGATAGCGATACACCGCCGTGCCGTCGGCGCGCGTCAGGTGCGCTTCGAGATCGATGCGCCCCACCGTACCGGGAACCTGTTCGTACTCGCCGTTCGCGCTGCCTGCGGCGTCGGCGTTGGCGAAGCTCGCGTGGTCCAGCGTGACCAGACGGCCGCGCGCCGTCCGCTTCCAGCCTCCACGCGCCTGCAAGGTGTCGAGCCCCATCCTCGGTTCGCGAAACAGCATCGGCAGATCGAGCACGAAGTCATGCGTGTCGATGTCGAAGCGGCCTTGACGCGCATCGCCTTCGACATGCCCGCTCAGGTTGGCGAACCCCGGCCGGTCGTCGGATGCGGCCAGACCGAGGCCGCGAAAGCGCGCATCGACGCTGAAGTTGTCCAGGCCCGGCTCGGCACCCGTCCAGCGGAAGGTGAACGTATCCAGGCGCCCCTGCGGTTGCAGACGCTGCAGGCGCATGCGCAGCGCCGCGTCGATCGGCAGGCTCGGCAACAGCGTGTGCCAGCCGTCCAGCCGCAACGCACGCGCGGTGAGCTCGCGCGCCATGCCGTTCCACGACACGCCGACGTTGAACGGTGCCCCGAGCGCGGCGCCGGGCAGCGCCACACGCAGATTCTCGAAGGCCACGCGCTGCCCGTCGCGGGTACGCTGCCACACGGCCTGGCCACGTAGCCGTTCCAGTTGCAGCGGCGGCAGCGAGTCGCCGAGCGTCGTCGCGACGTCGTAGAGATCGAGGTCGGCGCGCACGGCCGCAAGACGGCCCGCGGCGAAGCTGAAGCGCACCGCCAGCGCACCCCATCCCTGCTGCGGCTGGTACGGCACCTCCAGCCACGGCGCCAGCGGCGCGAACGCCACCCCGGCCACGCTGGCGTCGATGTGAGCGTCCCAGGTCGCCGGTGCGTCCAGGTCGCGCGCGCGCAGGGTCACCTGCGCCGTCAGCGGCCGCGCCACCGCCGTCGGCGGCAGCGCGCGCAATTGCATCCGGTGGGTGTGCCGGCGGTTGCTCAGCGTGAAGTCGACACCCTGCAGGGTGAGCGGCGGCGCGCCACGCACCTCGTCGATCCAGGTCAGCGAAGCACCGCCCACGTGCACCTCGCCCTGGCGCAGCAGCCAACTGCTGACACCACTGTCCGGAGCGGCGGGATTGATGGGGATGCCCCCGATGTAGACATGCCCGTCGCGCGCACGCCGCACGCCCAGCGCGAGCCCATGCAGCTCGATGTGATTGAAGCGCGGCTCCAGCAGCAGGAACGAGCGCCAGGAGAACGAAGCCTCAAAGGTCGGCACATAGAGCGCGGCCCGCCCTGCGGCGTCATAAAGCCGCACGCCCTGCAGGCGAAACTCGGGGCGCGCCTGCTGCCACTGCCCGGAGGCGGCCTCGATGGTGACCCGGTGACCCAGCGCAACCGACAGGGCCTGCGCGAGGCGATCACGATGCGTGTCGAGGTTGGGCAGTACCCAGAAAAACATCACCGCGGCGGCCAGCACGAAGCTGCTCACCCCGAGCGCGAACAGCGCCGCCAGCACGCGCAGGACGCGGCGCAGCAACGGGGACAGGACAGGGAGCACGGTCATGGCGCGGGTGCCTCGGAATACCCGATTTTATGCGCTCGACGGGATATTGCGGGAAACAAGACGCGCGCGTGACGAGGGGTCATTCGCCGGTGAAGCGGTGGATCTGGCGGCGGTCACGCTTGGTCGGACGGCCCTTGAGCGCGGCGGCGGGGTTCGCGACGAGCCTGCGCTCGGCCTGCTCCCGCTCGCGGCGCATGCGGCTGTCGGCGTCCTCCTCGTAGAGCGTCCGCGCCTGCGGCGCCGGGCCGCGCTGCATGGACAGCGCCCGCACCGTCAGCGTCCAGTCGCTTTCGCCGAGGCGCAGTTCCAGGCGGTCGCCGGGCTTCACCTCGCGCGCCGGTTTGACCCGCGCACCGTCGACCTTCACGCGGCCGTTCTCGATCGCCTCGTTGGCAAGCTGGCGCGTCTTGTAGAAACGCGCCGCCCACAGCCACTTGTCGAGGCGCATGCGTTCGAGTGGCGGTCTGTCAGCGGACATTTGCGGGGGTAAGAGGTAAGGGGTGCGTTCGGATTGTGCCGGGTTTGGCGCGCGGGCGCCATGCGTCAGCCTCGACAGCGGGCGCGCGACCGCTACAATTTGCGCTCCCGCAACGAACTGGAATGCTCATGCCCAGGATTCTCGCCTTTTCCGGCAGCCTGCGCCGCGACGCCCTCAACCGCAAACTCATCACGGTGGCCGCCGACGCCGCGCACGCAGCCGGGAGCGAGGTCACCCTGCTCGACCTCGCGGACTATCCGCTGCCGCTCTACGACGGCGACCTGGAGGAACGCGACGGCCTGCCGGCCAACGCGCTACGTCTGAAAGCGCTGTTCAAGGCGCACGACGCCTTTCTCATCGCCAGCCCGGAATACAACAGTTCGATCCCGCCGGTGCTGAAGAACACCATCGACTGGGTGTCGCGCGAATGGCAGGGCGAATCCGGACTCGTGCCCTACCAGGGCAAGATCGCCGCGCTGCTCGCCGCGTCGCCCGGCCAGTTCGGCGGCGCACGCATGCTGCCGCACCTGCGCCAGGTGCTGAGTGCGCTGGGCGTGCTGGTGTTGCCGGGGCAGTTCACGCTGTCGCACGCCGACACGGCGTTCGACCCCGAGAACGGCGCGCTGAAATCGCCTGCCCGCCTGCACGACCTGCTGCTGGAGCTGGTGAACACGGCGGCGGCGTTGAAGCGGAGCTGAGCGCATCCGCGGCCGGAAAATGGAAAAAGGGCGCCCTCGCAAGGCGCCCTTTTCGCTACGGCGGGCGAGCCGCCAGGCCTTACTTCCTGCGGCGCGCCAGCCCAAGGCCCGCAAGGCCCGCGCCCAGCAGCAGCAGCATGCCGGGTTCGGGAATCTGCGAGGGCGGCGTGCCGCCGCCACCGTCACCGTCACCGTCACCGTTGCGGTAGTACACGCTGATGTGCGACACATCTTTCACCAGCGAACCGCCCGTGAGCGGGAACGGCAGCTTGGTGAAGGGCGTAGCGTACGTGCCGTCGTCCGTGGTGACCAGGTAGCCGACGAGGTTGGTGCCCGCGCCATCCTTGAAGATGAACATGATGTCGCCGATGCTGTTGGGGCCCACGTAGTTGAAGGTCCCGGACACGCCATTGCCTCCGAAGTCAAACAGGCCGGAGCTATCAACGAAGCCACTCTTGGAGCTGTCCCACTTGCCGTCGAACAGCCAGTCGGTGATACCGAAGAAACCTTCAGTGTTGACGACACCCGGCATCGGGTTGTCATTCTGTTTGCCGTCGAGCGGTGCCAGGATGGTGCAAGCCGTAGCCGTCGACACCTTGCCGCTGATATCGTAACCGGTTCCTGTGCAGGAAATGAAATCAGCGTGTGCCTGGCCGGCAACCGAAAGTCCGAGCGCCAGTGCGATGGCAGACAATGTGGAAGGACGCGAAAAGGTCTTGGGTGTTTTCATGATTAAGGCTCCGCAACAAATAATTGTGTACTGCGCTTTCAACCAAGCACATCGTGTGCCAAGTCGTTTCCGGAAGGCGGCATCGTCCCCAACGCCCCGAAAACATTAGAGTTGTCTAATATTCGGCACCGCGCCGAGATCCCGTCATGTAAAGAAAACCGACAAAAAAAGCGCCCCGAAGGGCGCTTGCCGCCTGCAGAGGCGGAGTTTATTTGTAAACCGTGACGGTCTTGCTTGTCGTGTTCCCCGCCGTGTCCGTCACGCGCACCGTAACAGTGTGCGCGCCCGGGGCGAGTTTGCGCGTGTTCCAGTTGTAGCTGATCGAACTGCCGTAGGCGACCGCGACTTCCTTGCCGTCAATGGTCAGGCTGATCCGGGCCACCTTGACGTCGTCCGTGGCAGCGGCGGAGACGCTCTGTTTGCTGGGGGAGATTCGCATGCCATCGCTGAGGTTGAAGCTGCTGATCACCGGAGCGGTGGCGTCGTTCGCCACGGTCACCGAAACCACCGCCGAGGTGCCCATGTTGCCGGCGGCGTCGTACGCTTTCGCCGTCAGGGTGTGCGTGCCGTCGGGGTGCGCAACGGTATCCCAGGCAAAGGCGAACGGGCTGGCGTCGTCGGTGGCGATCTTCACGCCATCGACGTGGAATTCGACACGCGTAACGCCGACGTTGTCCGCGTAACTCAGGTCGACGGGTACCACGCCGGATACGCGGCTACCGCCCGTCGGCGACGTGAGCCCCACCGTCGGCGCCTGGGTATCGGACGTGGCGTAGCCTTTCGCCACGCTTACCGCCCGCGCGACATCGATGCGGCCGTAGCCGTGGTACTGATCGTAACCGGCGGTGCCGAGATCGAGCGCGGTGGACTTGAGAATGGCGTCCACATCGGCCGGCGCGAGCTTCGCGTTGGCCGAGAACATGAGCGCCGCCGCCGCCGCGGTGATCGGGCTGGAGAACGAGGTACCGGACCAGTTGCCGTAGCCGCCGCCGCGGTTGGTCGAATAGATGCTCACGCCCGGCGCCGTCACGTCGACGTAGGCGCCGTAGCTCGACCAGCTCGCACGGGCATCGTTGCTGTCCGTGGCGGCGACGGTAAGGATCATGTCGTTCGCCGCGACGTTTTCCAGCACGCCCGTATTGCCGGCCGAGGCCATCACCACCCCACCCTTGTTGCGCATGTATTGCGCGGCGGACTGCACGGTCGAACTGCCCGACACGCCGAAGCTGATGTTGGCGACGCGCGCACCCTGGTCCGCCGCCCAGTACACGCCCTGCGCGATGGTGCTGAAGTAGGCGTAACCGTCCGGCGCGGAGATTCGCACCGGCATGATCTTCGACGCCCAGGCCACACCGGCGCTGCCGGTGCCGTTGTTGCCGATCATAGCGGCCGAACCGGCCACGGCGGTGCCGTGACCGTGCACGTCGGCGGTGTCCGCATTGTTGTCATAGAAGTTCCAGCCGGGCACTATGCTCGCCGCCAGGTCCGGGTGACTGCTGTCGACGCCGGTATCGAGAATGGCGATGGTGACCCCGGCGCCGGTCGCGGTGTCCCATGCCGTCGGCGCCTGGATCTTCGGCGGCGCCCAGCTCTTCGTGTAGCTTGGGTCGTTCACCGTGGCCGACGGCGCGACCGCCATGTCGAGTTCGACGAACTTGAAGCGGCCGCTTTTCTGCAAAGCCTGCATCGCGGCGACTTCGTCCATGCCCGGTGGCAGTTCGATGACATGGATGTTGCCACGCCGCAGCTTGCCTTTCGATTTCGCGTTGGCCGGCTTCAGCGCCTTGTCGAACTCCTTGTCCGACAGACCCGCGCGCGGCGCGACCAACAGACGGCCCTTGGCCCAGCCGATCGCCTTGCCGCTGCTCGCGGGGGCCTGGGCCGGCGGTGCCGCGTCGCTCAGGCTGGCATAGCCGGACAGCGCGGCAACCAGCGCCAAGGTCAGGGTGAAGCCGGGCACGGTGCCGGTGCGGTAGCTGCGGCGGGCATCGGTGGAACGGACGGGAAACGGGCAGTGGTGCGGCATGGTGACTCCTCGAGGCGAAACGGTCTGACTCCGGGCACACGCGCAGACGCCACCAAGGATCCCCCTACGGCAGCTCCGCTGTCTTTTTCCAAGACCGGTGGCTTTGCGTCCCCGCCTCGCGACGGGTTTGCCCTTTACAGGATGTCATCAATAACGTCGAAATTTCGACGGACTTGAGGGAAATCCGGGGAAAAAGCGAAACTTTTTATCTTTTTTAATCAGTTACTTAACAAAAAACCGCACTTCGTTCCACCAGCGTGGGCGAAAAAAAGCGCCGCAAGCGGCGCTGCAGGAGGAGACATCCGGGAGTCATGCCGGCGCTTCAACCCCGCCGGCGACGGGCTGCCGCGAAACCGACCAGGCCGAGCCCGGCGAGCATCATGGCGTAGGTTTCGGCTTCGGGAACGGGGATGGTACCGCCCTCGGCTGCGCGACCAAACACGGTCATGTGCGAAAGGTCGGGGATCTGGCCGCCATTGTTCTTGAACACGATCGTGAACGTGCCATCGTTGTCACCGCTGTTGACGGTGAGGTCATCGAACGCCCACAGGGCATAGCGGTCGCTAGCTTTCAGCGCCACCACCAAATCCATACCGAGCGGGAAATTCAAGGGTGTCGACAGGTCCGTGTCGGTTCCGGTGAGCGTCCAGTCGCCCCCGGTCGTCAAGGGCGCGCTGACGGTGAACTCGAGGCCCATCCAGGTGGCACTGTTCCCGTCGGTCGAGTCCAGATACGCCCAGTTGGTCCCCCAGGTCAGGTTCAGCCCGTTCAGATCTCCGGCGCTATTGATGTTGCCGCCGACGACGCCATAGCAGTCCTTGGCAGTCCCGCTGTTCAGCGTGACGTCTCCCGTGGAGATGCCGCCGCTCGCCGTGGCGTCCCAGCAGTAACCCGCCGTCAGCGGCACGGGCGCTGCGGCCTGCGCCTGCGCGGCAAAGCCCAGCGCGCCCACACACAGCAAGCCAGCCAGCCGCGAGCGGCCGAATAGAGTTGAATGTTTCAATTTTGAGTCCTCCATTTGCACAACAGAATTGTTCGGATGTCGGCAATGCTCAACTTGTTATACCTGTTTTGAAGCAAGGGCCGTGCCCACCCACGAATGAAGTCGCTATCCAATTGTTTATGCTGAATAAATCAGTCTTTTTACAAAGTCAAAATCTTTCTGTGATGTAAAAAACTCCGACACTGTCAAAGAGCGCTGGCGGCTTCGGTGGGCGCGGCGACGCCGGCCGCATTCCGGTGTGCGGCCAGCCAAGGCCGGCCGCACGCGGCCTTGCGCACCGGACACCTTGCACAGGCCAGGCGATTTTGCAGAATCCAGACATTTGCCTGATGTAAAAAAACCCGACACCGCCGCCGGGCGGGGCGGGGTTTCGTCGGCGCGGCGGCAGCGCCCCGCGGCAGACCAGCTCAGGCGGGCAGCATGCGGTCGCGCGCGACGAAATACTTGCGCGCACAGGCGACGAGGATTTCGCCGGCCCCTTTCAGCCCCTCGGCAACGTCGTGGTAGTAATGCTGGTCTTCCGGCTGACGCACACTTCAGCCCTGATCGGGCCAGACGGCTGCGTGATGGCGGGGCGAAGTGGGCTTTCGTTGAGGGATACGCTTCTGAACAGGTCCGGGTTGTCCATTAGGCGATCACGCGGTCCGGCAGGTGCACCGCTTGCGGTGCGAAATGGGCCGTTGCATCGCGCGAGAGCCGGATTCGGCCCGCAAGCGAGCCTCCTACCGCCCAGGGAAGCGCTGAATAATGGCTCGACATTCCTGGGCGTAAGCCCGGCTTCAGCCGACCGCGTGCTTGAGCTGGTCGAGGATCGCGGGGTTTTCCAGGGTGGAGACGTCCTGGGTGATCTCCTCGCCCTTGGCGATGGCGCGCAGGAGCCGCCGCATGATCTTGCCGGAGCGCGTCTTCGGCAGGTTGTCGCCGAAGCGGATTTCGTCGGGCCGGGCGATGGGGCCGATTTCCTTGCCGACCCACTCGCGCAGCTCCCGGGCAATCAGTTGCGCTTCCTCGCCGGTGGGGCGCGCGCCCTTCAGCACGACGTAGGCGACCACCGCCTCGCCCTTGATGTCGTGCGGCCGGCCGACGACGGCGGCCTCGGCGACGCGCGGGTGCGCCACCAGCGCGGATTCGATTTCCATGGTGCCGAGACGGTGGCCGGACACGTTCAGCACGTCGTCGACGCGCCCCATGATCCAGAAATAGCCGTCGCCGTCGCGGTGAGCCGAGTCGCCGGCGAGATAGGTCCTGCCGCCGAGTTCCTCGGGGAAATAGGTCTTCCTGAAACGGTCCGGGTCACCCCACAGGGTGCGCAGCTGCGAAGGGAAGGGGCGCTGGATGACGAGAAATCCGCCGTGCCCTTTCTCCACCGGACCGCCGTGCTCGTCGGTGATCGCGGCCATGATGCCCGGCAGCGGCAGCGTGCACGAGCCGGGCTTGGTCGGCACTGCGCCGGGCAGCGGCGCGATCATGTGCGAGCCGGTCTCGGTCTGCCACCAGGTGTCGACCACCGGGCAGCGGCCGCCGCCGATGACCTGCTGGTACCACATCCAGGCTTCGGGGTTGATCGGTTCGCCGACGGTGCCCAGCAGGCGCAGCGAGGACAGATCGTGTTGCGCCGGCAGGTCGGCACCGAGCTTGATGAGGCTGCGGATCGCGGTCGGTGCGGTGTAGAAGGTGGTGACGCGATGCTTGGCGATGACTTCCCAGAAGCGCCCGGCGTGCGGGAAAGTGGGAATTCCTTCGAAGATGACCTCGGTCATGCCCAGCGCGAGCGGGCCGTAGGTGACGTAGGTATGGCCGGTGACCCAGCCGACGTCGGCGGTGCACCAGAAGACGTCGGAATCGGGCTTGGCGTCGAACACCCAGTGCATCGACAGGACCGCGCCCAGCAGGTAGCCTCCGGTGGAATGCTGCACGCCCTTGGGCTTGCCGGTGGAACCGGAGGTGTAAAGGATGAACAGCGGATGTTCGGCCGACACCCACACCGGCTCGCAGGTTTCGGCCTGGGTCTGGGTGAGCTCGTGCCACCAGATGTCGCGCGCAGTCCAGCCGATGTCGCCGCCGGAGCGGCGATACACGACGACGCGTTCGACGCAGGAGGTGTCGCCCATCGCCAGCGCCTCGTCGACCGCGCGCTTCAAGGGTACGGCCTTGCCGCCACGCAGTGACTCGTCGGCGGTGATGACCACTTTGGCGCGCGCGTCCTCGATGCGCTCGAACAGGCTCTTGGCGGAAAAGCCACCGAACACCACGGAGTGGATGGCGCCGATGCGCGCGCAGGCCTGCATCGCCACGACGGCCTCGATGCCCATCGGCATGTAGACGATGACGCGGTCGCCCTTTTCCACGCCGAGCGATTTCAGGCCGTTGGCGAACTGGCACACGCGCGCATGCAGTTCCTTGTATGTGACCCTGGTGACCGCGCCGTCGTCGGCCTCGAAAATGATTGCGGTCGTATCGCCACGCGTGGCGAGATGACGGTCCAGGCAGTTCCAGGAGATATTCAGTTCACCGTCGTCGAACCACTTGTAGAACGGCGCGTTCGACTCGTCGAGCGTGCGCGTGAACGGCGTCTTCCAGTCGAGATACTCGCGCGCAAGCCGCGCCCAGAAGCCCTCGTAGTCGCTGGCCGCCTCGCTGCACAGCGCCCGGTAGGCGTCCATGCCCGACACGTTGGCCTGGCCGACGAAAGCGTCCGCCGGCGGGAATACACGGGTTTCGGTCAGGATCGACTCGATGGATGCCATATGTTTCCTCCGCTGATAGGCTGATGAAGTAGCCTGATAAAGTGTTGCGATGAATCCTGATTCTAATCCAGGCCAGCCCGATCCCGCACTCGAGCGTGTTGCGCGCTGTTCGCGCTTCGGCCGTCTTCTCCTCGCCGCCCAGCCACGCCTGGCGGACGAGGTCGCGCCGCGCCTCGGCCGGCCGTTCACGCGCGCGGACATGGACGCCTTTCTCGCCAGCCCGGTGGGTGTCGACGAAGCGACGCTGCACCAGCGCATGCGCCAGTTGCGCCAGCGCGTGTGGCTCGTCACCACCGCGCGCGATCTCGCCGGGCAGGCCGACCTGGCCGAAGTGGTCGCCACCTGGAGCACGCTCGCGGAGGTGTGCATCGGTGCCGCGCTCGACTTCCATCACGCGGCGCTGGCCGCGCGCCACGGCGAGCCGCGCGACGCCGAGGACCGGCCGCAGCGCATGGTGGTGGTCGGCATGGGCAAGCTCGGCGGCGGCGAACTCAACGTGTCGTCCGATATCGATCTCATCTATCTGTATCCGCAAGAAGGTGAGACGCGCGCCGACGCTCCCGGCGCGGCGGTGCGCCCGCTGAGCAACCACGAGTTCTTCGTCCGCCTCGGCCGCAAGCTCGCCGCCGCGCTCGCCGAAACCACGGCCGACGGCTACGTGTTCCGCGTCGATCTGCGATTGCGGCCATGGGGTGATTCGGGGCCGCTGGCAATGGGATTCGACATGCTGGAAGACTATCTCGTGGCGCAGGGTCGGCCGTGGGAACGCTATGCGTGGATCAAGGCACGCCCGCTCACCGGCGAGCGCCACGAGGAACTCGCTTCCATCGTGCGGCCCTTCGTGTTTCGCAAGTACCTCGACTTCGGTGCGTTTGCCGCGATCCGCGACCTGCACGTGCAGATCCGCCGCGAAGTGGCACGCCGCGAACGCGCCCACGACATCAAGCGCGGGCCGGGCGGCATCCGTGAAATCGAATTCACCGCCCAGGTGTTCCAGCTCATCCGCGGCGGCCAGATCGCCGCGTTGCAGCAGCGCCCGACGCTCACGGTGCTGGCCGAACTGCTGAAGGCCGGCCTGCTGACCGCCACGGCGCAGCACGAACTCGCTGCGGCCTACGAGTTCCTGCGCCGGCTGGAGCATCGCATCCAGTATCTCGACGACGCGCAGACGCACTTGCTGCCGGAGGATGCCGGATCACAGGCGATGCTCGCCACGGCCATGGGTTTCGCCGACCATGCAACGCTCGCCGGTGTGCTGGAACGGCACCGCAACAAGGTCTCGCGCCATTTCGAGCAGGTGTTCGCGGCGCCGCAGACCGACCAGATGAGCCACCCGCTCGCCGCCGTATGCCAGGGCCCCGCGGACGCCGCCAGCACCCACGCCTTGCTGGAAAACGCCGGCTACGACGACCCGCAACAGGTGGTGGCGACCCTCGATGCCCTGCGCCAGCACACCACGCGGCTGCCGGAATCGACGCAGCTGCGGCTCAACACGCTGTTGCCGCCTGCGCTCGAAATCATCGGCAGCCAGACCGACCCCCTGGCGACCCTGGAGCGCTTCACCGCCCTGCTGCAATCCGTCTCGCGGCGCACGACTTATCTTGCACTGCTCGCCGAATATCCCGCCGCGCTGCGCCAGCTGGTGCGCCTGCTCGCCGCCAGTCCGTGGGCGGCGGCGTTGATCACCCGGCAGCCGCAACTGCTCGACGAACTGATCGCGCCGCAAAGCCTGATGCAACTGCCCGACTGGACGCAACTGGCGGCGCAGTTGCACGCGGAACTCGACGCCCACGCCGGCGACACCGAGGCGCAGATGGACGCGCTGCGCCGCTTCAAGCAGGTGCAGACGCTGCGCCTGCTGGCGCAGGACGTGGCGGGGCGGCTCACGGTGGAAGCCCTGTCGGATCACCTGTCCTGGCTCGCCGACACCCTGCTCGCGGAAACCGTGGCGCGCTGCTGGGATGCCCTCAAGACCCGCCACCGCGACACGCCGCGCTTCGCCGTCATCGGCTACGGCAAGCTCGGCGGCAAGGAGCTGGGCTACGCGTCCGATCTCGATCTGGTGTTCCTCTACGACGATGACGACACACGCGCGCCGGAGGTATACGCCCGGCTCGTCCACCGCATCAACACCTGGCTCGGCACGCTCACCCCGGCCGGCATCCTCTACGACATCGACCTGCGCCTGCGCCCCGACGGCGCCTCCGGGCTCCTGGTGAGTTCAGTCGCCGCGTTCCACGACTACCAGCTCAACCACGCCTGGACCTGGGAGCACCAGGCCCTCACCCGCGCCCGCTTCGTGTGCGGCGACGCAGCGATCGGTACCGCTTTCGAAACCGTGCGCCGGGAAGTGCTCGCGCTGCCGCGTGACGCCGCAAAACTGCGCGCGGAGGTCCTCGCCATGCGCGAAAAAATGCACGCCGGCCATCCCAACGACAGCGGGCTGTTCGACCTGAAACACGACGCCGGCGGCCTCGTCGACGTCGAGTTCTGCGTGCAGTATCTGGTATTGCGCCATGCCGCGGCGCACCCCGAACTCGCCGACAACGCGGGCAATATCGCCCTGCTCCGGCGCGCGGGCGCGGCCGGCCTGGTTCCCCTTGCCCTGGCCGAGGCGACCGCGGACGCCTACCGCGAACTGCGCCGCCGCCAGCATGCGCTCAAGCTCGCCGGTGCACAGCACGCGCGGGTGCCGCCGGAAACCATGGCGCGCGAGCGCGCGGCGGCACGCGCCCTGTGGGCCGATGTTCTGGGCGGCTGACGATGCTTTCCGGCGTGACGCACTATCGCTGCGCGTACAACCACCCGCGACGCACCAGCGCCTTCTCGATTTCGACACCGACAAACACCACGGAGGCCAGCACCAGGCACGCGGCGAGCTCGGCCAGGCTCAGCGGCTCGGTCCTGAAAATCGGGTTGAGCCAGGGCACGTAGAGTACCGCCATCTGCAACGCAAACGTGAGCAGCAACACCACGATCAGCGGGCGGTTGGAGAACAGGCCGAGGCTGAACACCGATTCGTGCTCGGAACGGATCGCCAGCACGTGGCCGAGCTGGGAGAGCGTCAGCACGGTGAACACCATGCTCTGCCAGTGTGCGTCGCCGACATGGATCGCCCACGCCTGCGTCAGCAACGACACCCCGCCCATGAGCAGCCCCACCCACAGGATGTGCTGCCACATGCCGTGGGCAAAGATGCTTTCGCCCGGAGGTCGCGGCGGTCGTTGCATGACGTCGCGCTCGGCATGCTCGGTGGCGAGCGCGAGTCCCGGCAGGCCATCGGTGACAAGGTTGATCCACAGAATGTGGATCGGCAGCAGCGGAATCGGCAGCCCAAGGAAGGGCGCGAGGAAGATCACCCAGATTTCGCCCGAATTGCTCGTCATGGTGTATTTGACGAACTTGCGGATGTTGTCGAAGATGCGCCGCCCCTCGCGCACCGCGGTGACGATGGTGGCGAAATTGTCGTCGAGCAGCGTCATCGCCGCCGCCTCGCGCGCAACGTCGGTGCCGCCCTTCCCCATCGCCACGCCGATGTCGGCCATCTTCAACGCAGGCGCGTCGTTGACGCCGTCACCGGTCATGGCGACGAACTCGCCGCGATCCTGCAGCGCCTGCACGATCCGGATTTTCTGTTCCGGGTTGATGCGTGCATAGACCCGCACCGACTCAACCTCACGCTCGAATTCGTCGAGATTCATCCGCGCCAGCTCGCTGCCGGTGAGAACCTTGCCGCCGTCGTCGACAATGCCAAGCCGGCTCGCAACGGCGCGCGCGGTGGCGGGGTGATCGCCGGTGATCATCACCGGGATGATGCCGGCGGTCCTGCAGGCAGCGACGGCTTCGGCGGCCTCGGGACGCGGCGGGTCGATGAGACCGGCCAGGCCGATGAAGCTGAGGCCCGTCTCCAGCGTCCCGGCATCGAGCGTGTCCGGAAGCGCCGGCAAGCGTTTCAGCGCGAAGGCGAGCACGCGCAGCCCCCCGGCGGCCAGCGTCTCGGCCTCGTCGTGCAGCGCCGCCGCATCGATGGCCATGGTGCCGGTTGCGCCCAGTTGATCAACACACAGCGGCAGCAGACTTTCCGGCGCCCCCTTCACCAGCATCAGCACGCCGTTGTCATCCGGGTGCAGCGTGCTCATGCGCGCGCGGCCGGAATCGAAGGGCAGTTCCGCGATGCGCGGCCACGCCTGCCGCAGCGCCGCATGGTCACGCCCCGCCGCCTGCGCCGCGGCGAGCAGCGCGGTTTCGGTGGGATCGCCGGTCGGCGCGCCGTCGGCGGCGATTGCCGCATCGTTGCACAGGATCATCGCCAAACCGAGTTCGCGCCATGGCGCGGTGTCCGTCGGTGGCAGCGCCGCACGGCCCTCGCCATCCGCCTGCACGCAGTCGACCTGCATGCGGTTCTGCGTCAGCGTGCCGGTCTTGTCGGAACAGATGACGGTGACCGAGCCGAGGGTCTCTACCGCAGGCAGGCGGCGGATCAGCGCGTTCTGCTTCACCATGCGCGCCGCACCCAATGCGAGCGAGATCGTCACCACCGCCGGCAGCGCCTCGGGAATCGCCGCGACCGCCAGGCTCACCGCGGTGAGCAGCATGACCAAAGGATCCTCGCCGCGCAGCCAGCCCGTAACGAAAATGATCGCGCAGATCGCCAGCACCGCCAGCGCGAGATGCTGGCCGAAGCGGGCGAGGCGCTTCTGCAGCGGCGTCCTGCCCGATTCACCCGCCAGCAGCGTGGCGATCCGGCCCAGTTCGGTGTGCATGCCGGTCGCCACCACCAGGCCACGGGCGCGACCGTAGGTCACGGTCGTCCCCTTGTAGGCCAGATTGAGGCGGTCACCGAGCGCCAGGTCGGCTTCGGTGAGAAGAGCGGACTGCTTGTCGACCGGCTGCGACTCGCCGGTCAGTGCGGACTCGTCGACCTTGAACGCCGACAGATCGACAAGACGCAGGTCGGCGGGCACGATGTTGCCCGCCTCCAGCTCGACCAGATCGCCGGGCACCAGTTCGCGCGCGTCGAGCAGCACCGGCCGGCCGTCACGGATCACGCGTGCCCGCGGGCTCGCCATCTGCTTCAGCGCCGCCATCGCGCGCTCGGCGCGGAATTCCTGGACGAAACCGATGATGCCGTTGAGGATCACGATGACGACGATGGCGATGCTGTCCTGCGGTGCACCGACGATCCCCGCAATGACGGCAGCCGCGATCAGCACCAGGATCATGAAATCGGTGAACTGCGCGGCCAGCATCACCCATGGCGAGCGGCGGCCGTGCTCCTGCAAGGCGTTGGGGCCGCTCCGCGCGCGACGCGATGCGGCCGCCTCACGCGAAAGACCCATCCTGGCGTCGCTGGCGAGATGCGCGGCGACCGCTTCGCGGTCGAGGCAATGCCAGGGGGGCGGAGAGCCCTTGGGTTCAGCTTCCATAGTCGTCATGACGCATCGATGGATGGCAATCGAACACGGGACCGGCCGTCCGACCCGGTGCCGTTCAGTCCTTGCTGCGGAAAATCGCGGCGCGCATCAGCAGCATCGCGGTGACCGGCGAGGTGATGAGGATGAACACGGTGATCAGCAGTTCATGGATCACCGGACGGCCAGCGATCGCCGAGGAGGTCAGCATCGAGGCGAGCAGGATGCAGCCCGCACCGAGCGTGCTGCCCATGGTCGGCGCGTGGATGCGGGCATAGAAGGCATCGAGGCGAAGCAGGCCGAGCGAGCCGACCACGGTGAGAAGACCGCCGCAGACCAGCAGCAGCGCGGCCGGAAGCGCCGCCCACAGGGGCACGTCGGCCGGGCTCATGGCTCGATCACCTCGCCGCGCAGCAGGAATTTCGCCAGCGCCGACGAGCCGACGAACCCGAACAGCGCGATCAGCAGCGCGATGTCGAAATAGACTGCGGAGCCGGTGCCGATGCCCAGCATGAGGATGGTCAGCATGCCGTTGATGTAGAGCGTGTCGAACGCCAGGACGCGATCCTGCGCCGCCGGCCCGCGCAGCAGGCGGATCAGGGCGAAGACCATGGCGAGGGCGAAACAGGCCAGCGCAAAGTGCACGGACCACGGCAGAATGGCATTCATCCTACCTTCCTCACCACAGAGGCACAGAGGCACAGAGAAACCCGAAAAACAGGGATTCGCCGTGCATGATGCCACTCACCCATCGGGTGGGCCATGGAAAGAATACAACCACATGTTTTTGCTCTGTGTCTCTGCGTATCTGTAGTTCAACTGCTTTTTCCAGGTTCATTCGAAAATCTCCATCAAAGGACGTTCGTAGCGATCCTTGATCGTGCGCACCCACGTCCCCTCATCCTTCAGGTCGAGGACGTGCAGCGTCAGCACGTTGTGTTCCGCGTCGTGTCCGGCCCATACCGTGCCGGGCGTTCCGGTGACGATGACGGCGAGCATCGCCAGGCCGTGGGGGTCACGCAGGTCGAGCGGAATCTGCATGAAGCCGATGGTCGGCTGACGCCGCGAGGCGCCGAGAATGATGCGGCCAACCGCCAGGTTGGAGCGCACGATATCGACGAAGACGTGCCAGATCAGCCCGATGGCCACGTAGAGCCGATGCGGCCAGGCGGGCAGGGGACGCAGCCGGGCGACGGCCACGGTGATGAGAACGGCGAAGACGGCACCGAGCACGACCTGGCCGGGCGCCACACTGTCGTTGAGCAGCAGCCACGTCAGCAGCAGGAATACGGGCATGAGGGGGATCAGCGGGCGGCGCTTCATTTCGTGGCCCCCGCGCCGGCGGCGGGCAGCACCGCGTCGACGTAGGCCCGCGTGTCGTACAGGGCGCGCGCCGTGGCATCGAAATAGTCCATCGCCGGCCCCGCCCCCAGCGCCAGCGCGGCGCACAGCAGCACCAGCGCCGCCGCCGGCCCGGCTTCGAGCCATTGCAGGCGCGGCGTCGGCCGCTCGCTGTCCCAGAACACGCGAATGCCGAGCCGCGACAGCGCGATCACCCCGGCGAGGCCCGACAGCAGCAGCGCAGCGCCGAACAGGACGGCGTGCAGAAAGGGGGCTTCGGGCGGCACGGCGATCGCCGCGGCGATGAGCGCGAACTTGCCGACGAAGCCCGAAAAGGGCGGCAGCCCGGTCAACAGCAGCACGCAGGAGAAAAAGGCGAGCCCGAGGAAGGCCATCGCCGCCGGGATTGCGACGCCGCCCATTTCGTCGGGATGTTCGGACGAGGTCTCCTTGGCCTGGAGTCCGAAGGCCTCGGCGCTCACCGCCAGCAGGTCGGCACCCACCGTCCGGCCGCGCTCGGCCATCTCGATCACCATGAAGAAGGCGCCGCTGGCGAGCACCGAGCTGACCAGGTAGTACAGCGCCGGCCCGGTCAGGGTCGTGCCGGCAAAGCCGAAGGCGGCGAGCAGCGTGCCGGACGACACGATCACCAGGAATCCGGCCACCCGCACCAGCTTCTGGGCGGCGAGCACGCCGACCGTTCCCGCGGCGATCGTCGCGAGCCCGCAGTAGAACAGCCAGTCCCCACCGAACGGTGCGGGTGCATCGACATCCTGGAGCAGGGTGGCGAAGCGCAGCAATCCGTAGACGCCGACCTTGGTCAGGATGGCGAACACGCCGGCGACCGGCGGCGCGGCCGCGCCGTAGGCAGCGGGCAGCCAGAAATTGAGCGGCCAGGCGGCCGCCTTGACCAGGAACACGATGCCGAGCAGCAGTGCACCAAGGTCGAACAGCGTGCGCTCATGGCCGCTCAACTGCGCGACACGCTGCGCCAGTTCGGCCATGTTGAGGGTCCCGGTGACGCCATAGATCAGCGCCGCGGCGATCAGGAAGAGGAAGGAAGCCAGCAGATTGACCACGATGTAGTGCATGCCGGCCGTCACGCGCGTGGCACCCGAACCGTGCAGCACCAGCCCGTACGATGCGGCGAGCATCACCTCGAAGAACACGAACAGGTTGAACAGGTCACCGGTAAGGAAAGCACCGTTCAGGCCCATCAGCAGGAGCTGGAAGAGCGACAGGTAGTGGGTGCCGGCGCGTTCCCAGCGCGCCAGCGAGTAGACCAGCGTGGCCAGCGCGAGCGCGGCGCTCAGCAGCAGCATGACCGCCGCCAGACGATCGACCACCAGCACGATGCCGAAGGGCGGTGCCCAGCCGCCCAGCGCGTACACCGCGATGTCGCCCGGCCATGCAGGGGTCAGGCGGCCGTCGGCCATGCCCAGCAGGACGATGGCCACCGCCAGTTGCGCGAGCGTGGCGGCGAGCGCCATGGCTGCACGCACCCCGCGCCGCGTCTCGCCGGGCAACAGCAGCAGGGCCGCGGCGAGCAGCGGCAACAGCACCGGCAGGATGGGCAGATGGTGCAGCCAGCCGTTCATGGGCTCTCCCCTTCGCGGCCGTCGACGTGGTCGGTGCCGCTCAATCCACGCAACGCCAGCAGGACCACGAGGAACAGCGCGGTGGTGGCAAAACCGATGACGATCGCGGTCAGCACCAGGGCCTGCGGCACGGGATCGGCATACAGTGCGGGATCGGCGCCACGGACCGCATCGATCACCGGCGGGGCGCCGCTCTGCAAACGCCCCATGCCGAAGATGAACAGGTTGACCGCATAACCGAGCAGCGACAGCCCCATGATGACCTGAAACGTGCGTGGCCGCAGCAGCAGATAGATGCCCGACCCGGCGAGCGTGCCGATGGCGAGCGCCAGCACGATTTCCATCAGGCGGGCTCTCCGGCGGGCTTGCGAGGATGGGCGCGCAGGGACTGGTGAGCGATCGCGATCAGCATCAGCACCGTCGCGCCGACCACCAGCATGTACACGCCGAGATCGAACACGAGCACGCTCGACAGATGCACCTCGCCGAGCAGCGGCAGCGCACCGTGCCAGGCCAGGCTGGTGAGGAACGGCGCGTCCGCCAACCAGGCGGCGGCGCCGGCGCCGGCCGCGCTCAACAGACCCACGGTAATCCAGGTGAGCGGATGAATGCGCAGACGGGATTCGACCCACAGCGTGCCGCCGACCACGTATTGCAGAAGCAGCGCGGTCGCCAGGATCAGGCCACCGACGAAGCCACCCCCGGGTGCATTGTGGCCGCGCAACAGGAAAAACAGCGAAACCAGGATGGCCAGCGGCAGCAGCAGACGCACCAGCACCGCGGGCAGCATCATATAGCCCGTGGGTAACAGGGCATTCGGTTCCGGCACGGGATCGTTCTGCTCGCGTTGCTGATGCGGCAGCGGCACACTTTCGGGCGCGGGACGGAAACGACGCAGCAAGGCAAAGACCGACAGGGCGACGATGCCGAGCACCGTGATCTCGCCGAAGGTATCGAAGGCGCGGAAGTCGACCAGGATCACGTTGACCACGTTGCGACCGCCCCCCTGCGGCAGCGACTGTTCGAGGAAGAAGGGCGAGATGCCATCCACGCGCGGCCGGCTCAACACGGCATAGGCGAGCCCGGCCAGCCCCAGACCCGCGGCGCCCGCCAGCAGCCCGTCGCGCGCGCGGCGCAGGCGGGCGGCGACCGCCACGCGCTGCTGCCCGCCGTAGCGCTCCTCGCGGCGCGGCAGCCAGCGCAGTCCGAGCAGAATCAGCACGGTGGTGACAACCTCGACGGTGAGCTGTGTCAGCGCCAGGTCGGGCGCCGAGAGCCAGACGAAGGTCAGGCTGGTGGCAAGCCCCGCGCCGCCGGCGAAGATCAGCGCCGCGAGGCGGTGATACTTGGCCTGCCAGGCCACGGCCAGGGTACACACCCCCCCGATCAGCCAGAGCAGCACGAACGCCGGATCGGCCGGCGTCGTCTGCCGCGTGCCCCACGACATGCCGTTCACCAGAACGGACAGCCCGACGCCGCCGAGGACCATGCCGACCAGCGCCAGCAACTGCGTCTGCAATCGCCGCGGCGACAGCCGCTCGATGAGCCGCGCCGCACGGGATGTCACGACCCGTTGCAACCCGTCGAAAATGCGCTGGCCATCGATGCGCTCGAGCAGCGGCACCGTTTCCATGGTCCGCCAGAGGAAGGTGCGATAGAGCACGGTGCCGCCAACCAGCGCTGCGGTGCTCATGACCAGCGGCAGGTTGAATCCGTGCCAGACCGCGAGGCTGTACGCCGGCGCATCGACACCGAGAATCGAGTCGGTCGCCAGGCGCAGGAAGGGGCCGACGGTGAATTCGGGAAAAATGCCAACCAGCACGCACGCCGCCACCAGCAGCCCGCTCGGCAGCAGCATCCAGCGCGTGGGATCGTGCGCTTGGCGCGGCAGATCTGCGGACTGCGGGCCGAAAAAGACCTGGTGAATGAAGCGCAGCGAGTAGGCGACACTGAACATCCCCGCTACCGTCGCGGCAAGCGGCAGAAAGACGCGCTGCCAGTCCGGACGGTCGATGAAAACCGTCTCGGCGAAGAACATTTCCTTGGACAGAAAACCATTCAAAAGGGGTACGCCCGCCATCGCCGCCGCCGCCACCATGGCCAGCGTGGCGGTGATCGGCATCGCCCGGTACAGCCCCGACAGGCGCGTCAGATCGCGCGTGCCGGTCTCGTGGTCGACGATACCTGCGGCCATGAACAGCGAAGCCTTGAACGTCGCGTGATTGAAAATGTGGAACACCGCCGCGACCAGGGCCAGCGCGCTGTTCATGCCCAGGAGCAGGGTGATGAGCCCGAGATGACTGATCGTCGAATAGGCCAGCACGCCCTTCATGTCCTGCTGGAAGATCGCGAGATAGGCGCCGAGCACCAGCGTGCAAAGCCCGGCACCGCCGATGATCCAGAACCACGCATCGGTGCCGGCCAGCACCGGCCACAGGCGCGCCAGCAGGAACACGCCGGCCTTCACCATGGTCGCCGAATGCAGATACGCCGAGACCGGCGTCGGTGCCGCCATCGCGTGGGGCAGCCAGAAATGGAAGGGAAACTGCGCGCTCTTGGTCAGCGCGCCCAGCGCGATCAGGCTCAGCATCAACGGGTACCACGGATGCGCCTGAACGGCATCGCGCGACGCCAGCACCGTGTCCAGGTCATAGCTGCCAGCCATGTGACCGAGCAGCAGCATCCCGCCGAGCAGGGCCAACCCGCCGGCACCGGTCACCACCAGCGCCATGCGCGCGCCGCGCCGGGCATCGACGCGGTGGTGCCAGTAGGCGATCAGCATGAACGAGGCGAGGCTGGTGAGCTCCCAGAACATCGCCATCTGGATGAGATTGCCGGACAGCACGATGCCGAGCATCGCGCCCATGAAGGCGAGGAAGAAGGAAAAGAAGCGCGGCACCGGATCGGTCGGCGCCATGTAATAGCGCGCATACACCACGATCAGCGTACCCATGCCGGTGACCAGCAGGGCGAACAGCCAGGCAAAGCCGTCCATGCGCAGATCGAAATTCAGGCCGAGCGCGGGCGCCCACGGGATGTTCATGCGCAGCACGCCCTCGGCCGCAACCTGCGGGTACAGGCTGGCGACGATCACGGCCGCCGCGAGCGAGACCACGCCGGCCAGCCACGCTTCGGCATTGCGCGCGTTCGACGGCAGCAGGACGGCGCACAGACTGCCCGCGAAGGGCAGCAGGAGAACGAAGAACAGCATCATGATTTGCATTCTACCGAACGCAAAATCGGTGCACGCCACTTCGCGGCGGTGCCGGTGGCCGCCGGCGCTTCTGGTGCAGTGTTGATACGCGTGCCGCAACAGGGCAAGATTCAGGCTTGTGCCGATCTGGCTGCGCGCCGTGCGCGCGCCGAGTTCTCTCGTGCCGAGGAAACCCATGCCATCCCCCCGCACCCTGCTAGCCGCCACCGATTTTTCCGCTCCAGCACGTCACGCGATGGAGCGCGCCGCGCTCGTCGCCCAGGCGCACCCGGACGTCCAGTTGACGCTGGCCCACGTCGTCAGCGAATCGGCGCTGGACAGACTGCGCCGGCTGCTGCCTGCCGAAGCGGGTGGCCTGGAAACCGGATTGCGCGCCCAGGCCGGACAGGCGCTCGCGGAACTGGCGACCAATCTCGCCGCACGCTACGGCACCCGCCTCACCACCGAACTGATCCACGGCTCGCCGCTCGGCACGATCTGCGACCTGGCCGAGGCACGCGACGCGGACCTGCTGGTGATGGGCGCACGCGGCACTCATTTCGTGCGCGAGATGCTGCTCGGTTCAACGACCGAGCGGGTGCTGAGCAAGTCGCGCCGCCCGCTGCTCGCGGTGAAGCAACGGCCCCAGGCCCCCTACCGGCGCATTCTCGCCCCGGTCGATTTTTCGGCGCATGCGGTGGCCGCCGTCAATACCGCGCACGCCTGGTTCCCCGACGCCGACATCGTGCTGCTGCACGCGTTCGAGGTGGACATCGAGTCCACCTTGCAACTTGCCGGCCTGAGCGACGCGCAGATTCACGCCTACCGCATTCATGCGCGCGAGGCCGCGATGACCGAAATGGAGGCTTTCGTTGCGCAGCTCGACGTGCCTCGCGCACGGCTGACGCGCCAGTTCGTGCGTGGCGCAGCGACCTTGCGCATCATCGAACACGAACAGACCATGGATGCCGATCTCGTCGTCATGGGCAAGCACGGACAATCCGTGATGGAAGAACTGCTGCTCGGCAGCGTCACCAAGCATGTACTCGCCCACTCCACGAGCGACGTATTCGTTGCCAGCCAGCCCGCCTAGCCAGCGTGCACACCATGTGTCGCACTTTTTGCGGGGCGGGGGAATTTTCACCACGATGGGCCGGTCAAGCTGTTTCCCCCTGATACGAGGTCTGCCATGCCGGTCCATTTGCGCGTCGCGCTGCTTGCGCTCCTTTTCCCCCTGTTCGTATACGCGGCGGACAGCCCGAAAACGGGTACCTATTACGGCGGCAGGGCGACCGACTACCCCGCCTGGTTCAAGGAGAGCTTTCTCGATCTGCGCGAGGACGTGCGTGAGGCCGCGCAGGCGGGCAAGCGCGTGCTGCTCATTGTCACCCAGGACAACTGTCCCTATTGCGCCGCCCTGGTCGAGCGCAACCTGTCGCAGCGCAGCATCGAAGCGGCGCTGAAGGCGCGCTTCGACGTCATCGCGGTGAACATGTGGGGCGACCGCCCGATTTCCGGCCTCGACGGCCAGCACCACACGGAAAAGACCTGGGCCGCGGCAATGAAGATCCAGTTCACGCCCACCCTGCTGTTTTTCGACGAATCGGGAAACACGGTACTGCGGCTGAACGGCTACGTGCCGCCCGCGCGCATGCAGGCCGCACTCGACTGGGTCGGCGAACGCCGGGAGAAAGCCGTCGCCTTCCGCGATTTCGTTGCCGCGCGCGAAACCGTGTCCGGCGGCGGCGACGCCCTGATCGCGGAGGATTTCTTCCTGAAGAACGCGACCGACCTGCGGCGCCGTGGCAAGCGGCCCAAGCCGCTCGCCGTATTCTTCGAGCAGAAGCACTGCCCCGACTGCGCGGTGTTGCACCGCCGCGTGCTCGCCGACCCCGAGGCGCGTGCGGCGGTGGCGAAGTTCGATGCGGTGCAGCTCGACATGTGGTCACGCAACCCGGTCACGACGCCCGGCGGGCGCCGCATGCCGGTACGCGACTGGGCGCGCCAGCTCGGCGTGAACTACGCGCCGGGCATCGTGCTGTTCGATGCCCGCGGCACGGAAATCATCCGCTGGGAATCGTCATTCCGTGTGTTCCACACCCTGGGCATGTTCGATTACGTCAGTTCCGGCGCCTTTCGCGACGAACCCAGCTTTCAGCGCTACCTTTCCGCGCGTACCGAACACATCCGCGAAAGCGGCCGCGACGTGAATATCTGGCGCTACGCCGACGAACCCGTCACGCCGCGCTAGGGGAGTGTTGCACGCTGTCGGGAACTTATATGTGCAGGGCCAGCGACGGTATCGCAGGTCGGGTTTCAACCCGACTGTCGGGCTAAAGCCCGACCTACAAAGGTTCGCGCATACGTATCGCCAAGAGCGCAGCGCTACACCAGCGTCGCGCGCCGAACAATTCGCCACCCCGGGCCGGCCGCACACGCGACGGCCCACGGCGCCGGTGACGCGCTACCGCCCGTCGGCCTCGGCCTGCTGGCGAACGAGCAGTTCGAGGGTCAACTGCATCGCGTCGAGACGCTTTTCCAGCATTTCGATACGCTTGTCGGCCTGCGCGTCGTCCGCCATGCGGCAGGATTGGCGCATCTTCATCATCGCCGGCTTGCGCTGGGCGCAACGGTCGCCACCCGCCATCGGCCCCATTCCCATGCCCATTCCCATGCCCGGCCCCATGCCCATGCCCGGCCCCATGCCCGGCGGCATTGCGGCCGGTGCCTCACCCGGCATGGACGCCGCCGACTCGGCGGGCGCCGGGGGTCCTTCGGCGCGCACCAGCCCCGGCAGGGCAAGTACGGTAGCAAGCGTCATCACGCCGGCAAGGTTGCGGATTGGATTCATATCGATCTCCTGATGGGCCGGCCTGGAGGCCGGCGATGGCAAGGTGCCGGTACCGAGGGACTCGCCATCGGCCGGCGTTTGCGATACCCACCCGCGTGCGGGCAAGCGTCCGGGTACGCACACGGCGTCCACGCTAAGGGACCATCCGGCCGGCCGTTAGTTCTGCGGCGTCTACGCGCCCGCTTGCGACATCGCCTCGACCAGGCGCTGCAATTCATCGCGGTGCAGGGCAGCCAGCCGTTCGACCAGGGCCGCGCCGGCGGGCAGCAGATGGATCTCGACCACACGCCGATCGAGGCGCCCCGGCTTGCGTGTCACCCACTGCATCTTCTCGCAGCGGTTGATCAGCGCGACCACACCGTGGTGCTTGGCCTGCAGGCGTTCCGCGAGTTCGCCGATGCTCGCCCAGTCGCGTCCCGGAAACCCCCACACGTGCAACAGCAGCTGATATTGCAGCGCGGTGATCCCCTCCGCCTGGCAAAGCTCCTCGCTGACGCGCAGGAAATGGCGCAGCACGTAGCGAAAATCCGACAGGTGCTCGTAGTCGTGCTTTTCGAGTTTTGTGGCAGCGTGTGCATGCTGCCTTGACGAGATCGCATTCATAGGCTAAAAACATTCTATCACGTTGTGATAGTTGCAATTCCGGTTGCAATTTTGGTTGTCTACTGTCCCACCATCGAGGAGGCTGACCATGAAACTGAGCGCCCTGACCCACCTGCCGCTTTCCGCCGACCAGGGCTGGCCGGAAATCGAACGCATGCACCCGCGGTTCGTGAAGCTGTTTGCCTTCATCGTGCTTCCCCTGTCGCTGTTGCCCCCGTTGATGCTGCTTTACGCCGGCAACGCCCACCCCGAAATGTTCCCCGCCCAGTTCGCCGACAAGAACTGGGGGCGTCTTGCCGGCGTGTTCTTCCTCGCCGAAATGGGCACGCTGGCCGTGATGGGCTGGCTCATCCGCCAGGTCGCCCTCACCAGCGGCCTGCGCCTCGACCACCATGACGCCTACCTGCTCGCCGCCATCGCACCGATCCCCCTGTGGCTGTCCGCGCTCGGCCTGCTGGTTCCGAGCCTCGCCTTCAACGTCGTGCTCGCCCTCGCCGCCCTCGGCCTGGCGTGCGGAATCATCTATCACGGCATCGAGGGATTGTCTCACACGCGCGAGGACATCTCGGCGGCGGGCGTGGTGCAGACCGTCATCGGGGCTGGCCTGGTGGCATGGGCGCTGCTGCTGATGCTGGTGGTCATGCTGTAAGCCAGCGTCGTTTCCCCGGGGGCGCCGGCACACGGCGCCCCCGTCGCTTCATCCCGTCTCGTCCCCCCCAACGCCGTCATTGCCGTACGCGCCCGACCGGGCGCCCGGCCGCCGCACTCGCGCGGCATCGGTCCGGCACACGCCACGATGCGGTAAGCTTCGGCTCGACTCCGTTCACGCCACGCCGCGAAATCCGCAATGGAACTGCACCAGTTTTTTCTCTACCTTGCCATCATCCTCATTGCCGCACGACTGTTTTCGGAAGTCGCGGGCCGCCACGGCATTCCGCCGGTAATCGGCGAGCTGCTGGCCGGGCGCATCATCGACCATTACCACCAGCGTGCAGTGACGCCTGGGCGGCAGCGCAGCCAGGCAGGCCGCTAAGAGGGTGTTTACAAAATCAAGCGGTCAGTCTACGCAGCAACATCCGTGCTTCAGTCAGCCAAACCCAAGCCTCTGCAACGGTATTCAGTCGATCATGATGCATGACAAGCCGTCTGGCACG
>Ga0066256_1000543_pt1 | contig 93469 bp, 74 predicted proteins | sample ThiBio_1000_biof_FD_87107 | JGI IMG/M metagenome (GOLD analysis project Ga0066256, IMG submission 87107) | Wastewater bioreactor microbial communities from Cape Town, South Africa - Thiocy_expt_1000_biof (version 2) | ecosystem: Engineered > Bioreactor > Thiocyanate-remediating >... | reverse complement strand
GGAACACCTCCTCCATCACACGCGAGTACAACACCCCACCCGACAGATTCTTCGACCCCGGCGCCTCACCCCGCTCGATCAACACCACCGACCGACCCGCCTGCGCGAGCCGGTACGCGGTGACGCACCCGGCGATCCCGGCCCCGACGACGATGACGTCGAAGTCCGGCTCCAGCTCCTCGCTCACGTCACAGCGCTTCCGTCAGGGCGGGCACCACGTCGTACAGGTCGCCGACCACCGCGTAGTCGGCCTCCCTGACGTACGGCGCGTTCCCGTCGGTGTTGACAACGACGACGGTGCCGGCGGCGCGCGCGCCGACGGTGTGCTGGAGCTGCCCGGAGATGCCGAGCGCGACGTACAGCTCGGGCGCGACGTGGGCGCCGGTCACCCCGACGTAGCGGTCGTGCGTGAACCAGCCGAGGCCCTCGGCCAGCGGCCGCGAGCACGCCAGCTCGGCGCCCAGCTTGGTGGCGAGCGCCTCGGCGAGCGCGAGGTCGTCCTGGCTCTTCACGCCGCGGCCCACCGCGACGATCCGCCCGGCCTTGCCGAGGTCGACCTCGGCCCGCGTCGCCGGACGTGTCTCGACCACGGTGAGCGTGCCGACGGGCGCGGCCGCGACCTCGGCGATCTCGGCCGCCCCGGCCGCGTCGTCCGCGCTGGCGACGAGGCCGCCGCCGTCCACGACGACGACGGCGGGGCCGGCGACGCGGTCCGTCTCGAGCGCGATGCCGCCGAAGACCGACCGGGTGATCTCGACGCCGCCGTCGACCACGGCGACGGCGGTCGGCATGGTGAAGGCGGGGGCGCCGAGCGCGACGGCCGCGGCACCGGCGAGGACGCGGTCGGCCGGCCGGGTCGAGGCGAGGACGAGGTCGGGCCGCGCGGCGCCGACGATCCCGGCCACCGCGACGGCGTAGGCCTCGAGCGGGGTGTCACCGGGCTCGCCGAGCCAGGTGACCGCGTCGACGCCCGAGGCCGCGACGGTCTCGGCGACGGCGCGCGGGCCGACGACGACGGCGGTGGTCGTCGAGCCGGCGGCCAGGGACAGGAGGGTCTCGATCCGGGCGTCGCCCGCGACGAGGAGGTAGGAGGTGCTCATGAGTCGTGTTCCTTCAGCGAGTCTTGAGAGACGGGTCGGGACGGTCAGATGCGCGCGTCGGCACGCAGGGCGGCGACGAGCTGGGCCGCGGCGGCCGCCGCGTCGGAACCGTCGATGACGACGCCGCGGCGCGCGCGCAGCTCGGGCGGGGCGGTCCGGACCACCTCGACGGCGGCGACGGCACCCGCGGCGGCCGCGTCGAGCGCGACCTCGTCCGTCGGGCGCTTGCCTGCGGCGAGGATGTCCTTCATGCCGGGCACGCGCGGCACGACGGCGTCGGTCGCGGCCGCGAGGACGACGGGACCGGTGGCGTGCAGCACCTGCGAGCCGCCCTCGTGCGCCCGCTCGACCGTGAGGTCCCCGGCCGTCCCCGACACGGCCGTGACGTTGGTGAGGGCCGGCCAGCCGAGCTGGGCCGCCAGCAGCGTCGGGACGAGCTGCGCCCCGACGTCGACGGAGGAGTCGCCGGTCAGCACGACGGCGACGTCGTCGAGGCCGCGGACGACCTCGGCGAGCGCCGCGGCGGTCCGGGCGGAGTCGGCCCCGGCGAGGGCGTCGTCCGCCGTGACGACCGCGCGGTCGAGCCCGCGGGAGAGCACGGCCTTCTTCGCGAGCGCGCTCGCGACGTCCTTCCCGCCGACGCTCACGCCGACGAGCTCCGCGCCGCTCGCGTCGGCGAGCCGCCGACCGAGCTCGATCGCGACGGGGTCGTACTCCGACAACGCCGGCTTGGCGCGCGAGAAGTCGACGGTGCCGTCGGACCCGACCGAGGCGTCCTGCGGGTTCGGCGCCCACTTGTAGGCGACGACGATCTTCATGGTTGCTCCTTTCCTCACCGGCGCTGCGGCGAGGTCTCTGGGTGGTCGGAGGGGTCGGTGCCGGTGGCGTCCGGCGTCACCTCGTGGTGAGCGCGCGGACCGAGACCCATCCGGGAGGACTGGGCGAGGGTGAGCCCGCGCGTCTCGGGCGCGAACAGCGCCGAGACGATCAGGCCGATGCCGGAGATGGCCGCGCCGACCAGGAGGGTGGCGCGCGTGCCGTGCGTGAGCAGGAACCCCGGCAGGAGGTAGGTGGTGATGACGGTCCCGATCCGGCTGAACGCCATGGCGGCGCCGACGGCCGAGGCGCGGATCTCCGTCGGGAACAGCTCGTTGGGGTAGAGCCACTGCAGGTTGCCCGGGCCGCCCGAGAAGAAGGCGTACGTGCCGAGGCAGCCGATGATGACGACGACGGCCGGCGTGGGGACGAGCCCGAGGACGACGAGCGCGACCGTCATGAGCGCGAAGCTGCCGATGAGCAGCTTGCGCCGGCCGAGCGAGTTCGCCCAGAACATCGCCGGGATGCAGCCGATGAGGAAGAACGTGCCGATGGCGATCTCGCCGAGCGTCGCGACCTGGTTCTCGCCGAAGCCGAGCTGGCGCATGATCTCGGGGCCGTAGGTGTAGATCGCGAACATCGGCACGGCCTGGCAGAGCCAGATGGTCCCGACGAAGACCCACGTGCCGAGGTTCCGCGGCCGGAACAGCACGGAGTAGCGCGTCTTGACGACGGCCTCCGGCTCCAGCTCGACCTGGGTGCCGTAGATGCGGTGGACGATCTCGTCGGCCTCGGCCGACCGGCCCTTGCGGGACAGCCAGCGCGGTGACTCGGGGATGTCCCAGCGGCCGATGAGGATGACGAGGCAGGGCACGACGGCGCTGGCCAGCATCCACCGCCAGCCGCCGTCGACGGGGAGCAGGAAGTAGCCGACGAGATAGGCGGCGTTCGCCCCGAGGTACCAGGCAGCGGCGATGAACCCCATCGAGATGGCCCGGTACCGGCGCGGGGTGAACTCCGCGACCATCGACGTGGCGATCGGGTAGTCGGCGCCGATGACGATCCCGATGAGGAACCGCATCGCCACGAGCTGCCACGGCGCCTGGACGAACGCCGTCGCGAGCGAGATGACCGCGATGCCGACGATGTCGATGACGAACATCCGCTTGCGGCCGATCAGGTCGGTCAGGTACCCACCGACGGACGTGCCGAGGAAGATGCCGACGAGCGCCGCGGCACCCGTCAGCGCCATCCACGTAGCGTCGAGGTCGAGGCTCGGGGTGAGCTGGATGAGCGCGACCCCGATGATCGAGAGCACGTACCCGTCGAGGAACGGCCCCCCGGCGGAGAAGATGGTGACGCGCTTGAGGAACGGCGTCATCTCGACGTCGTCGAGCTGCGTCCGCGCACTCGCCGCGCTCGTCCGCGCGCTCGCGCTCGCCGCTGTCGGCTCGCTCGTCATGGTCCTCGGCTCCTTCCGGGGGGTCGTTCTCTCGTCGGTCACGCGCTCAGCCCTCGCTCACCGCCACTCGATGACGCCCCAGTTGAGGAAGGGCTTCGCGGCGGGGTCGTCGGCGTTCACCAGGCGGAAGTGCACGCGGCCGTCGTCCATCCGCCACATCTCGGTCCGGACGGTCGTGCCCGGCAGGACGGGCGCGGTGATCCGGGTCTTGAACCGCGTCATCCGCTCGGGCTCGCCGGGGATGACGCTGGCGATGAAGTGCCGGCAGACGACACCGGCGAAGCTGACCGCGTGCAGGATCGGGCGCGGCATGCCGTTCGCCGCGGCGTACTCCCAGTCGACGTGCTGCGGGTGGTAGTCGCCGGAGAGGCGGTAGATGAGCGCCTGGTTCTCCGGGATGCGCTCGGTGACGACCATGTCCGGCTCGCGGTCCGGCATCTCGACGATGTCCTTCGGCGCGGCCGGGCCGCCCCAGCCGCCGTCGTAGATGAGGCAGTCCCAGCTCTCGTTGGTGAACAGGAGGGTGCCGTCCTCGTCGTAGGTGTCCCCGACGTGCTGGGCGAGCAGGCCCTTGCCCTCACCGCGGTCGTACAGGCCCTTGAGCAGCACCTTCGTCGAGAGCTTCCCGTTCAGCCGCGTGATCGGCTGGTGGAAGGTGACGTCGAAGCTCCAGTGCAGCGACCCGGCGTAGTTGTAGCCGTAGTCGATCGTCCGGGTGACCTCGGAGTCGACGATCGGCATGGCGCAGAACGTCGGCAGGACCTTCATGTCCTTCTCGTAGACGTACTCCAGGTCCTGCTTGCCGTCGATCGCGCAGCCCGACCCGAGCGCGAACAGGCTCAGGTCGCGGGTCGTGTAGTCGCGCTCGAACGGGCCGAAGGTCTGGCCCACCATCTCGGTCTTGATCGCCATCGTTCAGTTCTCCTTCTCTGACGGGGTGCGGACGGGGGTCGTCCTCGGTGCTGGAGGTGCGGCGGCGGTCAGCTCGGTCTTGGCGACCTTGAGGCTGCGGGTCTGCGGCAGTCGGTCGACCACCTCGACGACGCCGGGCACCTTGAAGTCGGCGAGGCGCTCGCGGCAGTAGGCGAGAACCGCCTCGACGTCGAGCCGAGCCCCGGGGCGCGGCACGACGACGGCCTTGACCGCCTCGTCGTGGATCGGGTCGGGGATGCCGACGACGGCGGCGTCCGCAATGTCGGGGTGGCTCGTGAGCACGCCCTCGACCTGGGCCGGGGAGATGTTCTCCCCCGCCCGCTTGATGAAGTGGCTGCGCCGGTCGACGAAGTAGAACCAGCCGTCGTGGTCGACGTAGCCGATGTCGCCGGTGAGCAGCCAGCCGTCGGCGTCGAACGCGGCGGCCGTCGCCTCGGGGTCCTCGAAGTACTCGAGCATGAGGGTCCGTCCCCGCACGCCGCGCAGACGGATCTCCCCCTCGACGCCGGGGGGCACCTCGCGCCCGTCCTCGTCGACGACGCGGGCCTCGTACCCGAGCCCGACGCGACCGATCGACGGCCAGCGACGCTCACCGAGCGGCGGGTCCGTGATGGCGCCGACGAGGCACTCGCTGTTGCCGTAGGAGTTGAGGATCCGCACGCCGAACCGGTCCTCGAACCGCTCCTTCTCCTCGTCGGTGACGGGGAGGTAGTAGAGGACCTCCCGCACGTCGTTGTCCCGGTCCGCCGCGCGCTCCGGCTGGAGCAGCAGCGTGCGCAGGATCGTGGCGATCGCCTGGACGACGGTCGCGCCGTGCGCGCGCACCTGGCCCCAGAACCGGTTCGCCGAGTAGCGCTCGACCATGACGAGCGTCGCCCCCGCCATGACGACCGGCATGAGTGCGTTGAGCTGGAAGTTCACGTGGCAGGCCGGCATCGTCGTGAGCAGCCGGTCCTCCGGCCGCAGCGACGCCTGCCAGCCGACGAAGATGCCGGAGAACAGCAGGTTCGCGTGCGTCACCACGACGCCCTTCGGGCGGGCCGTCGATCCCGAGGTGAACACGATGGTCGCCGGGTCGTCGCTGGTGGGCTCCTCGTCGAAGACCGGCTCGGCGCCCCGGCGGTCGCGCAGGTCCTCGAACCCGCCCGGCTCCCCCGTCCCCGCGACGACGACGCGATCGACGCGCACGCCACCCGTCGCGCCGCCGCGGTCGTACATCCCGGCGGTCGCCGGCTCGGCGACGACGACGCTGGCCCGCACCCGCTCGAGGACGTCGCGGCACTCCTGCGCGCCCACCCGCGGGTGCAGCGGCACGGCGACGGCGCCGAGGACGGTCAGCCCGAACAGGCACTGCACCATCTCCGGGGTGTTGCCGAGGTGGAGCGCCACCGCGTCGCCGCGGCGCACGCCGAGGTCGTGGAACAGGTTCGCGGTGCGGACCACCTGGTCGGCGACCTGCCCGTAGGTGAGCTCGCGGGTGCGCCCGTCGAGGTCCTCGTGGACCAGGAACGTGTGGTCGGGGCACGTCCGGGCGAGCTCGCGCCACTGGTCGGCGACCGTGCGGCTAGCGACGATGTCCATGTGCGTCACCTCGTCCGGGGCGCGCGGTGAGGCGCGCCCCGGAGGCGGGTGTCATCCTCTCCGAATCGTCCCGTTGGCCTCGAGCTCGGCGATCCGCTCGGGGGTGAAGCCGGCCTCGGTCAGGACGGCGTCCGTGTCCTGGCCGAGCTCCGGCATCGGCCGCCAGATCCGTCCCGGGCTCCTGGTGAACTTCGGCACGATGCCGATCCCGCGCACGGTGTCGCCGGCGGTGTTCTCCCACTCGACGATGGCCTCGCGCTGACGCAGGTGCTCCTCGCGGTCGAGGTCCTCGAACTCGAGGATCGCGTTGGCGGCGATCCCGACGGCGGAGAACTCCTCCTCCAGCTCGAAGCGGTTCTGGGTGAGGCAGAACTCGTCGAGCCTCTGCTCGATCAGCTCGGCCTTCGGCCCGTCGAGCCACAGCGCCGCCGTGTCCTCCGGGTACTCCTCCGTCCCCCACAGGTGGCCCAGCCCGATCCGCTCGAGCAGGTACTTGTTCTGCGGGACGCCGTAGACACACAGGCCGATGTACCCGTCCTTGCACGCGTACTCGCCGATGCCGCACAGGTTGGGGTGACGGGCGCCGGGGCGCGGGTAGCGCGTGCCGGCGTTGAGGTAGTCCATGTAGTAGTACGCGCCGATGCGGAGCATCACCTCGTACATCGCGATGTCGATGCTCTCGCCCTGGCCCGTGGCGCGCGCCTTGGTGAGGGCGGCGAGGACCGACGCCGCGACCATCTCGGAGGTGAAGTAGTCACCGACGTAGGGCAGGGGTGCCATCGGCTGCTCGGGCGTCCCGTTCTGCGCGAGATACCCGGAGTAGGCCTGGACCGTGAGGTCGTAGGCGGCGCGGTTGACCCGCTCCGGCACGCCGTACTGGCCGAACCCGGACACGTGGGCGATGACGAGGGCCGGGTTGTGCTCCCACAGGACGTCGTCGGTCAGGCCGCGGCGCGCGTAGGTCGGGCCCTTGGAGGACTCGATGAAGATGTCGGCGTCCCGGAGCAGCTCGAACAGGACCGTCCGGCCCTCCTCGCTGAACGGGTTCATCGCGATGCTGCGCTGGTTGCGCCGCTCGAGCTCCTTGACGTACGTGGTGTCACGCATCGAGTCGCCCGTGCGGGTGTTCTCGATCCAGATCACCTCGGCGCCCCACTCCGAGAGCAGGGCCGCGGCGGTCGGGGCGGCGATCTCGACGGCCGAGTAGACGACCCTGACCCCCTCGAGAGGGCCGAAGCCGGGGATGGCTGACGTGCTGCGCTGAGTCACGGGAGTTCTCTCCTTCCTTGGTTTCCCGGGGATCCTCAGCGGTACTCCTTGAGCGCGGCGCGCCCGGCCGTGAGGATCATCATCTCGTCGGTGCCGCCGGAGATCCGCTCGACGCGGAGGTCGCGGAAGAACCGCGCGACGCGGTGGTTGCCGGTGACGGCGATGCCGCCGAGGATCTGGATCGCCTGGTCGACGACGCGCGAGGCGGCCTGCGTGCAGTAGAGCTTGAGCATCGAGCAGTCGCCCTTGCCGAGCTGGTCCGTGTCCGCCTTCCACGCGACCTCGTACATCATGTTGCGCATGTTGGTGAGCTCGGTCCACATCGACGCGACCTTCTCCTGGATGAGCTGGTAGCGCCCGATCGCCTGGCCGCCCTGGACGCGCTGGTTCGCGTACCGGGCCGCGTCCTCGAAGGCGCACAGCGCCCAGCCGTAGTCGCAGGCGGCGACGAGGAACCGCTCGAGGTCGAAGTCGGCGACGGTCCGGGCGAAGCCCTGGCCCTCCTCGCCGAACATGTCCTCCTCGCGCAGCTCGACGTCGTCGAGGTAGATCTCGCAGCACGAGTCCATCCGCAGGCCGAGCTTGTCCAGCGGCTCCTTCGTGATGCCCGGGAGGGACATGTCGACGAACCACTCGGTGTACTGGCTCATGTCCTCGGCGTTGCGGGCCATGATGACGAGCTGGTCGACGCCGAGCGATGACGTGATGAACGTCTTGTGCCCGCTCAGGTACACCTTCCCGTCGCGGCGGGTGTAGGTCGTCGCCATGTCGTTGAAGCTCGAGCCGGCGCCCGGCTCCGTCATCGCGAAGTTCCAGATCTGCTTGCCCGTGCCGACGTAGGACAGGATCTTCTCCTGCTGCTCCGGCGTTCCGACGTGCAGGACGGAGGACAGCGTCGGGAGCTGGTAGAGCACGTACGTCGGGGCGCCCCAGCGGCCCAGCTCCTCCCAGACCGCGGCGATCGTGCCCCAGCCCGCGTCGAGCCCGCCGGCCGACTCCGGCAGGAGGATCGTGTCGACGCCGATCTCGCACAGCGCCTCGACCCAGCGCTGCGGGTAGGTGTGGGCGGCGTCGCACTCGGCGAAGTAGGCCTCCCAGTTCTCGCGCGACATGAGCTCGCGGATGGCCTGGACCATGAGCTGCTGGTCCTCGGTGAGGCTGAAGTCCATCGGTATCGATCCTTCGTTCGGTCTGGTCGTGAGGTGTGGGCCGGATGGCCGGGCTGGTCCGGGCGGGCGGGTCAGGACGGGAGGCTGGCGGCGCGCGGGTCGTCGGTCGCGCCCTCGGTGGCGTCCCCGGCGAGGTGCGCGCGGTAGGCGCGGTAGAAGTCGGCGCCGTCCGTGAGCGCCTGGAGCGCCTCCGGGAGCACGCGCGAGTGGTGGAGGAACCCGTGCAGCACGCCGTCGTAGACGCGCAGCTCGTGGGCCGTCCCCACCTCGGCGAGGACCCGGTCCAGCAAGACCGAGTCGTCGATCAGCGGGTCGAGCTCCGCCGCGGCGACGAAGCAGGCGCCGAGGCCGGACAGGTCGCTCGCCAGCAGGTCGAGGTACGGCGAGGCGAGGTCGTCCGGTCCACCGGTGTAGGCGTCGAGGTAGTACGCGAGGTCCTCGCGGGTCAGCCCGTCCCACGGGCCGCCGTAGAGGCGGCGCGACGCGGAGTCGGCCAGGCCGTACATGCCGTAGTAGAGGAGGAGCTGCTCGATCGCCGGACCGCCGGTGTCCCGCAGCCAGGTGGCCGTCGCGAGCGCCAGCATCGCCCCGCCGGAGTCGCCGGCGAGCGAGATCGTCCCGTCGAGACCGAGGTCGTCGGCGCGCTCGGCCAGCCACGCCACGACCGCGCCGGCCTCGTGGATGGCCCGGGGGAACTTCGCCTCGGGCGAGAGCGTGTAGTCGACGCCGACCACGACGGCACCCGAGCGCTCGGCGAGCGTGCGCATGATCCGGTCGTGCGTGTCGAGGTTCCCGAGGACGAAGCCCCCGCCGTGCAGGTAGACCAGGCAGCCTCGACGTCCCGGGCCGGGCCGGTGGACCCGGACGGCGACGGGGCCGGCGGGGCCGGGCACCACGTCGTCGTCCGTGCGGTCCATGACCGGGCCGCCCTCGTTCCAGAAGGCGCGCTCGACGGTGTACCGCTCGCGCATCGTGGCGAGCGGGGCGTCCGTCGCGAACGCGTCTCCCGCGAGCCGCTCCTGGATCGCCAGCGCCTCGAGCTGACGCGGCGAGGTGCGGGCGAGGACGTCGAGGACCGCCATGATCAGGCGACCCCGACCGCTTCGGTCGAACCGGTGGCGGCGAGCTCGGCCGCCTCGGCGGCGAGCCGCTCCGACTCCTCGTACGCCGCGTCGAGCCGGGCCCGGTTCGCCTTGACGTAGGCGGACAGGCCGAGGGCGCACACGGCGGCGATCGCGGCGATCGCGGCGAGGATCCAGAAGATCGTCGGGTAGGCCGTCGTCACGTCGCCGGCGGCCTCGGCCCTGTCGAGGAACGAGCCGAGCCAGATCGAGGAGAACGTGTCGGGCAGGAAGCCGATGACGGACAGCACGCCGGTCGCGGCACCGAACGCGGCGAGCGGGACCTTGCCCTCCGTGAACATGCCCGAGACGATCCCGAACACGCCGTTGGAGATGAACCCGAGCGCGATCGCGAGGCCGGCCAGCGTCACGATGATGCCGGAGGACTGCGGGAGGATCGCGACGATGCCGAACGTGACGGCCGCGACGGCGCAGCCGATCCAGATGACGAGCGAGGACTTGCCGGCCTTGTGGGTCAGGAAGCCGAAGATCGGGCCGGCCAGGAGCGTGATGCCGTAGGTGCGCACGACGCTCACCATGTTCGTGACGTTGGCGTCGGCGCCGAGGGCCGTCATGTAGGGAGCCGTGTAGGACGTGCAGGTGTAGAAGAAGTAGACGAAGAACAGCGTCACCGAGGTCAGCAGGACGACCGGGTTGCGCAGGGCGGCGACGGCGTCGCCCATGACGGCCTTGACGCTGCTCGCTCCGCTGCCGGCCGGGGCGACCTCGCCCTCGAACCACGGGATGAAGACGAGCGAGAGCACGCCGAGCGTCGCGATGAGGATGCCGATGACGACGAGGAAGACCTGGAAGGCGCGAGCCGGGTCGGCGGAGAAGGCCCCGAGGACCGTGGTGCCGATGACGCCGATGAGCAGGCCGGCGACGCCGTAGAAGCCGTAGCTGATCCCGATGTTGCGGGAGTACTCCTCCTCCTCGGAGACGAGCCGCACCAGCTTGTAGCGCACGCCCCACCACAGGAGGATCGTCGAGAAGCCCATGCCGACGAAGACCAGCATGAGGATCGTGAAGGACGGGAGCATCGCGTACAGGAACGTGAGGATCGCCGTGAGGAAGAAGCCCGTCGCGGACAGGGTCCGCATGCGCATCCGGTCGGCGATGAGCCCGGAGAACAGGTAGACCGCGACCGCGGTCCATGCGTAGGCGCTCATCAGCTGCCCCACCTGGACGTTCGTGATGTTCAGCGCCTGGAGCTGCGCATCGTAGAACGTGTTCTTCAGGTACGCGGGGGCGTAGATCGTCGAGCTGCCCATGCTGACGAGGATCAGCACGATCCATCGTCGCGCGGCACCGAGCTCCCGCGCGCTCTTTTCCACTCTGGCGCTCTTGGCCATCGTCTTCCTCCTGGTGCCGCCGAACCCACGCCGACGAGCACCGCGGCAACCATCGCAACGCGGCCGTCGGGCGACCTGGGACTTGTTGTCCCAGGACGGGGCACTGGGTAACGGTCGGGGAGGAAGTGAGTAACCGGCCGCCAGGCAGTGGTGTGCGCCACATCCCGGGTTGGGTGCCGGATCGGCCGAGCCGGCCGGGTCGGGGGCCGCCCGGAGCGGCCACAGGTCCCGAGCTTCCACGCGTCCGGGCCGATACGTTCGAGGGGTGGACGCACCGGAGCTGTACGCCGACGAGATCGAGCAGACCCTTGGCTACCTCCACGACGGCACCACCGTGACGCTGGTCGGCCCCCTGTCCTCCGGGCGCTCGACGGTGCTGCGCCGGATCGCCGAGCGCCTGACCCGGGAGGGCACGCGGGTGGTCCGGATCGACGGCGTCCGCGCGCTCGCCGACCGGCCGCTGGGCGCCCTCTCGGTGGCCGGCGTGGCCCCCGGCCCTGGGTCGCTCCAGGGCCTGTCCTCCGCGGTCGAGCTGCTCCTGTCCCTCCTGGAGGAGGGGCCCGGCGTCGTCCTGGTCGACGATGCCGACGACCTCGACCCCGCGACGGCCGGCGTCATCGTCGCCGCCTGCACCCGCGCCGGGATCCCGGCCGTCATGTCCCGCCGCCCGCTCGCGCGGCGCGCGTCCGGCCCCGGGGGCAGCGCCGACGGTCTCGTCGGTGGGCCGCCCCACCTGCAGCTTCGTCCGGCCGCGAGCGTGACGCTCGGCCCGCTGTCCTTCGACCGCGTCCACCGGCTGGTCCACGACACGCTCAACGCCCCCGTCGACCCCGACGCCGTCGCCCAGATCGCGGCGTGGTCGGGCGGGCTGCCGGGCCTCGTCGTGGCGATCGTCGACGCGGCGCGCCGCGGCAAGCGGCTCCTGCCGCGGCGCGGGTTCTGGACCTTCCGCGACGAGCTGTGGACGCCAGCCCTCGCGCAGGCGGTCGAGCCCTATCTGGCCGACCTCGGCGAGGAGATGGTCGACGCGCTGACGCTGCTCGCGCTGCGTCCCCAGCTCCCGCTGGAGGTGGCGCGCCGGCACATCCCCGCGCGCACCCTGACCCAGCTCGACGACCTCGGGCTGGTGCAGGTGCTGACCGACGGCGAGCGCGCGGGGCTCGGGATCTTCCCGCCCCTCATCGCCGAGTACCTGCGGCACGAGGGGGCGCTCACGCGGCACCTGCTCGCCGTCGAGACGCTCGGTCCGGGTGCCGGTCCCGACGCCGGCGTCGGGGTGGGTCCCGGCAGCGACCGCGACCCCGACGGCTCCGCCGTCCTCCTGCTCGACGACGGGGCCTGCACGAGCGCCATCTACTCGCGGACGGTGCACGCGCACTGGACCGACCAGCTCCGCGCGCAGCGGCGCGCCTGGGAGGAGAGCCCGACGCCGGAGCACGCAGCAACCGTGCTCGAGACGATGCTGACGCTGCGCTCACGTCCCCACGACGTGCGCCGGGTCATCGACGGCACCCGGACCGGGTCCGGCGTCGTCGACGGCATCGGACCCGCCGGGCCGAGCGGCGCCGCCGGCTCCGCGACCACCTGCGCCGCGGGCTGGGCCGCCGTGTACGAGGCGATGCTGACGCAGTCGGTCGACGTGGGCCGCGAGGCCCTCGCGGCCGCCCGCGGCCTCGCCCCCGGTGCCGCGGGCGCGCTGCGCGCGTTCGACGCCTACCTCACCCTCCAGCTCGAGGCCGTCCCCGACCCCGACGCGCTCGTCCCCGGCGCGGACGACGACGACCTCGCCCGGGACCTGCTCACGGTCGTGCGGGCGGAGTCCCTGGTGGCGGCCGGGCGGGCCGAGGAGGCGCTCGCGACGCTCGACGGCTTCCGCCCCCGTCATCGCACCGTCGCGCTCGGCGCGGACCTCGCCACGGGGCTCGCGCTGGTCTACCTGTGCCGGTTCGACGAGGCGCTCGACCGCGCGCGGCGGCGGCTGCGGCAGGCCCGCACGGCGCTCGACGTCGGCGCCGTCTCCGTCCACAGCTACGTCGCCGGGCTCGCGCTCGCGTTCCAGGGCCGGGCGGTCGAGCTCGAGGCGGTCGCCAGCGCGAGCCTCGCCCTCACCGGGGGGTCGGCGCACCAGCCGGCCATCGACGTCGGGATCGCCGCACTGGCGACCGAGGCGGCGCGCTGGCAGAACCGGCACGACTACGCCGAGTCGCTGGCGGCGCAGTCCGTCGGGCTGCCCCCGGCACCCGGCGCGCACCCCTATCTCGTGCCCGAGGCGATCGCGCGGCTCGTCGAGGACGGGGCACGACCGGCGGACGCGCTGTGGGACCTGGCCGAGGAGCGGCTGGAGCACGGGTACGTCGCGTCGGGCGTCGTCGTCGGCGTCGCGTCGATCGAGCGCCGGGCCGACCCGGCCCGCGCGCGACGCATCGCGGAGGCAGCCGCGGGCAGCGGCGCGCCGCTGCTGCGGCACCTCGCCGACTACGCACGGACGCTCGCGACGGACCCGGCCGGTCTCGCCGCGCTGGAGCCGCGGCTGCGCGCGGCCGGGATGCGGTTGCACGCGGTGCGGGCCGCCGTCTCCTGCGCGATGGAGCTGCTGAGCGAGGGCGACCGGGAGGCAGCGATCGAGCGCGCCGACGAGGCGTGGAGCAGGGCGGGGCTGCGCGGTCGGGACCTGTGCGGGCTGTTCCGCCCGTTCGACCGGGCCGTCAGCCTGTCGGGCCGCGAGCGCCAGATCGCGGTGCTCGTGGCACAGGGAATGTCCTCGCCGGAGATCGCGACGCGGCTCGTGCTGAGCGTGCGGACGGTCGACAACCACGTGTTCTCCGCCTGCCGCAAGCTCGGCCTCGACAGCCGTGACCGCCTCGCCAAGGTGGCCCGCACCTGGCTGTCCTGCCAGGCGTTCTAGCGTCGCCGGCCGGGCGTCACTCCCAGCGCCAGGAGTCGATCACCTCGGCGAGGGCGGCGTGCGCTGCGTCGCCCCACTCGTACGGGGAGCTGGCGACGGGGTTGACGATCCGCCCGCCGACATCGATGCAGTACATCTCGACGTACCGGCCCTCCGGGCTGGCGAAGCTCCCGCCCCCGGCCGGCAGACCGTCGAGCTGGATCTCGGGGAGCGCCTCGACGGTCCCGTCCGGGCTCCAGATCTGCACCACGTCGAGCTCACGCATGCACCGGTCCGTCGCGTCGCTCGCGCCGTACCAGGCGAGCTCGTAGACCACGAGGTCGACCGTCCCGTCGGAGGTCCGGACGATCGCCCCGTCGCCGCCCTCCGTCTCGAAGCCGTCGGGCAGTGCGAACGAGAACCACTCCGGCAGGACGACGCGGCCGTCCACCACGTCGAACGGCTGGTCGGCCGACGCGCTCGGATCCCCCGTCGCCTCGGGTGAGGCGCCCGTCGGATCGGGCGACGAGGCCGGGGACGAGGTCGCGGGGGCAGGTGTCGAGGCCGGCGCCGGGGACGCCACCGGGTCCGGCCCGGCGGGGCCGGGACGCATCACGAGGAGGATGACGACGAGCGCCATGACGACGACGAGGGCCGCCACCGCCACGGCGCCGATGACGAGACCACGGCCCGTGCCGGAGCCGCTTCCCGTCGACGGTCCCGTCCGGTACGGGCTGACGGGCACGCCGACCGGCGGCCCCGCCGGCGCGTCTCCCGGGACCGGCGCACCAGGCGCACCGGGTCCAGACGCACCGGGCGCGCCCGTCGCTCCGGGCACCCCCGGAAGGCGGCTCGGGCCCTGAGCACCCCACCAGTCGACCGGGTCCCGCTCGTCCTCGCTCATCGCTTCCTCCCAGCTCTCCCGTTCGGGCGAACCGGACAGCATGCCACACCGGGGCGCGCTCCCGCCGCTCGCGGCCCCGGGGGGCGAGCCACGAACGGCGGGAGCCGGCCAGCGCAGACCGGAGCGGGCGAGCTCAGGCCTCCTGGAGTGCCGTCGCCGCCACCTCGGCGACGGCGGCGTCCGTCACGCTCCCGGCCGGACCGACGAGCTGGACGCCCGTGTCCTCGGCCGGGGCGAACGACAGCATGCTGAGCGCGATGCGCCCGCCGTCGGCGAACACCTCCACCGTCGCGCGGTCGACCAGGATCTCCAGGTCCACCGGTCCCCCGCGCCACGGCGCTCGGGCGAGCGCGAGCGTGCCGTCACCCGGGCAGCCGGAGCTGCCGCGGTCGACCCTGATCTCGGTCGGCGTCACGAGGACGTCGACCCCGCGCGAGGCGTCGGCCGAGCACTTGACGCGGACGCCGGCACCCTCCGGCGCCGGGGTCACGCGCGCGAGGACCGACGCCGCCGCCGGCGCCTCCTGGACCGCGTCACCCGCGGCGAGGGGCTCGTAGGCGCCCGCCAGCTCGCGCAGCGGGCGCGAGATCAGCTCGTACCCGCGGTCCGTCCGCACGAGCGTGAGCTCGCGGACGACGGAGTCGATGCCGTTGTAGCCGCTCTCGGTCCAGGTCGGCGGGTGGGCCATCGAGAACGACGCCTCGAGGTCGCGCAGGAGGCGCGCGCCGACCTCCGGCCGGCCCTCGGCGCCGGCGGCCGCCATCTCGCGGCCGACCCGGTCGGCGTCGGGGTGCCCGACCACCTCGCCGCTCCCGTCGCCGACCGGCGTCACGCTCATCGCGTAGGCCCAGTTGTTCATCCAGCCGATGGCCCAGCGGCGGTCCGTGGTCACCACGCCGTCGGCGTCGTGCACCGGCCAGCTGACCGCCGCGTACCAGTCGAAGCCGAAGTCGAGCCAGCGCGGCTCCCGGTCGACCGGCACGAACCGGTCGCCCTCGATGTCGCCGACCCAGTAGGCGTACGTGCCGGGGCGGTCGGCCCGGGAGGGGTCGGAGCGCTGCGGGCTCGCCGCGAGCACCCAGTGCGAGGTGCCGTCGTCGGCCGTCATGCGGAACAGGTCGGGGCACTCGAGCATCCCGATCCGGTCCTCGTGGAACCGGCTCACCTCGGTCCAGGTCCGCAGGTCGTCGGAGGCGTAGAAGCCCAGGTCCGTGTCCTCGGCGAGCACCATGATCCAGCGGCCGTCGACCCGCTCGATCTTCGGGTCGCGGAAGTGCTCCCACCCGCGGTTCGCGAGCACGGGGGTGTCGGAGAGGTTGGTGAACGTCTCGCCACCGTCGGTGGAGTACCAGAGGAACTGCGCCTGGCCGTTCTGGCCGCTGGCCCGGTCCACCTGCGTCACGAGGGCGACGACGGCGCCGGGGCCGAACCCGGCGGTGTCCTCCTCGTCGACCACGAGGCATCCCGACCAGAGGTCGCGGTTGGGCTGGGACCACTTGTCCATCGGGACGCCGTGGTCACGGAAGCGCATGCCGTCGGTCGTGGAGACCCGGCGCCAGGAGGTGCCGGTCGGCAGCGGGTAGTCGGCGTTGTAGAGGTAGAAGTACTGGTATGCGCCACCGGTGTGGATGGGGCGCTGCGGATCGTTGAGCCAGTGGTCGGGCACGGTCAGGTGGAAGGCGTGCTGCCAGGCTGCGGGGTTGGTCATGACACTCCGAATCGCGGGGATGGGGGGATGGGGTGGGCGGCGTCAGCGGGGGCGGCGCTGCTCACGCGTCGGGAACGGCGGGAACGGGGCGTGCGGCGGGACCTGGTACCAGTAGGCGACCGAGGCGACGTCGTCGCTGCGCTCGAACAGGATGGGCCCGGTCTGGCCGATCTGCTGCAGCGTCACCCGCAGGGAGTCGGAGAAGTGGATCGGGTCCGGCAGGTGCCAGCGGTACAGACCGTGGACGGGCGCCATCGGCGTCGCGTACACCGACTGGCGTGAGGTGTCGGCCACCAGCCGCTGCGGGTAGCCGCAGTACGGGGCGCTGAACGTGAGCACCTCGGGCTCGACCTCGGAGGACAGCCGGTCCTGGAAGGCCCAGGCTCCCCCGGCGTAGTCCTCCGTCCCGGTGCCGCAGATGGTGGGGTGCTCGTCGTCGCCGTCGATGAAGAACTTCACCTCGCCCTCGCCGTACCAGTACCGCTCGAGGCAGGTGATCGACAGGAAGGTGCCGACGTAGGCGCCCGGGCCCCGCACGCCGTCGAGGATCGTGTGGTCGACGCCGAGCGTCGTCGGGTTCTCCCGGCGCCACTGCGCGTGGAACCGGGCGGGGTCGGTCTGGCCGCGTGGGTCGAGCGTGTAGTCGACCTGGAAGAAGAAGCCCTCGACGTCGACCGGGTGCTCGTTCGTCACGGTGATCCGGGCGCGGGAGCCGAACGGCATCGTGAAGTAGCTGTTGAACCCGCCGGACGGCGCCACGACGATCGGCACCGACGTCACGAGCGTGCGCGCGCCAGCCCCGCAGCAGAAGAAGTCGCCGAGCGGGACCTCGACGCTCGGCGTCTCCTCCCCGTCCCAGTACGCCCGCAGCACGAGGTCGCGCAGGACGAAACCGACGGCGTTCGTGTGGTCGGCCGTCGTGAACCACAGGTGGGTGATCGCGCCGGCGCCGTCGATGTCGGCGAGGACGGTCTCCTCACCCCTCGGGAGGGTCAGGCACGGGCGCCCCTTCCGCCCGGGGCCGAGGTCGGAGACGGCGTGGCCGCCGCCCCCCGGGGCTCCGTCGGGGTTCTCGGCGGTGATCGATCGGGACAGCAGACCCGTGCCGACGGGCGGAACGGTGGAGAAGACGGACAAGACGCTCCAGTCAGGTGGTCGGGGAACGGTCGGACGGGCCTCGGGGCCGGCCGGGCGGACGTCAGGCGAGGACGGGCGGGCGGACGAGGAGGTGGCGCAGCTCGGCGCGCGTGCCGTCGGCGACGACGCCGTACCAGCCACGCGGACGGTGGTAGACGCGGCCGCTGAGCGCGACGTCGCCCACGTAGGCCACGACGGCGGAGCCGTCGAGGACGATCCGGAACGGGATCGCTCGACCCGGCTCGATGGCGAGCGGACGGTCCAGCTCCGGGAAGTGGTCGACGTACCAGCTCCGGTAGCCGCCGACGCGGCCGAGCTGGACGACCTGGAGCTCGGCGTCGAGCCGGAGGAAGTACCCGCCCTCGCCGTTCTCGTCGACGTCGAGGAGGATGCCGGCCGAGCCCGTGCTCGACGCGAGGGTCAGCTCGCCCTCGAGGAGCGCCGCGGACGGCAGCCGGCCGAGGACCGCGGTCCGGCGCTCGTACGCTGCGTCGACCACGAGGTCGACGGGGTCGCGCTCCGGCTCGCCGAACCGGTCCGGCAGCGCCAGCGGGGGCCGGACGGCGAGCGTCCCGTCCTCGCGCTGGACGATCTCGTGCACCGTGAGACACCCGCCCCACTGCCAGTCGCCGTCGTCGCGGTCCTCGACCTTGGTCGGGTTCCAGCCGAACAGCAGCCGCGGGCCGCTGCCGTCCTCGGGGCCGGCCGACTTCGCCGCGTAGAACGCGCGGTTGTCGAACTGGTTGTCCCGCGGGGTGATCCAGGGGCCGTCGGGGCTGCGGCTCATGACGTACCGGGTCGCGGTGTGGGTCGTGTACTCGGAGAAGACGAGGTAGTACCAGTCGCCGATCCGGAACAGGTCGGGGCACTCGTGACCGTGGTAGCGCCCGGGGGCATAGTCGCGCACGTGCTCCCAGGTGCGCAGGTCGCTGCTCGTGAGGACGGCCGTGCAGCCGCGCCCCGTCGGCTCGCCGGACCGGGTCCGCGCCGCGACGAGCATCGTGACGTCGCCCGTCAGGGGGTGACGGTAGACGAACGGGTCACGCCAGTCGTGGCGCTCGTACCGGCTCTCGTCGGCGACGAGCTCGAAGTCGGGGTCCTTGGTCCAGTGGTCCAGGTCGGGGCTCGTCGCGTGCAGGACGACCTGCTCCCGCAGCTCGCCGGTGCGGAAGAGCGGGTTGATCCCGGTGAAGTAGATGTGGTGCAGGCCGTCGTCGTCGGTGAACACCGAGCCCGTCCCGACGCCCGGGTCCTGGTCGGCGTCACCGCCCTTGGGGATGGCCTCGCCGTGGTCGACGAACGTGACGCCGTCCAGCGTCGAGACGTGGTGCCACGGGCTCCCCCAGCCGTGGGAGTCGGTGTCGCGGTAGTTGCGCAGGTAGTACAGGTGGTAGCGGCCGTCGTAGTAGTAGGGGATGCAGTCCCCGACGACGCCGAACTCCGGCTTGTAGAAGATCTCCACGGTTCTCCGATCGACGGGTCAGCGCGAGTACGGGTCGGCCGCGTCGCGCAGCCCGTCGCCGACGAAGTTGAACAGGACGACGGCATAGACGAGCACGACGGCCGGCAGCAGGAGCCACGGGTAGTTCGCGACGACGGTGACATCCTGCGCCTGCTGCAGCAGCGTCCCCCAGCTCACGTCGGGCGGCGTGATGCCGAGGCCGAGGAAGCTGAGCGTCGTCTCGCCGAGGATCATCCCGGGGATCGCGAGCGTGACGTGGACGATGAGGAAGCTCGTGACGCCCGGCAGGAGGTGGCGGCCGATGATCTTGCTGTGGCTGGCCGAGGAGATCCGCGCCGCGGTGACGTAGTCCTCCTCGCGCAGGGACATGAGCTTGCCGCGCACGACGCGGGCGAGGTTGGTCCAGCCGACGAGGGAGAGGATGACGGTGATCGCGAGATAGGTCTGGATGCCGCTCCACGACCGGGGGATCGCCGCGGACAGGGCCATCCACAGCGGGATCAGCGGGATCGAGATGATGAAGTCGATGATGCGCTGGATGACCGAGTCGATCCGGCCGCCGAAGTAGCCGGAGATGCCCCCGAGCACGACGCCGAGGACGAAGCTGATCCCGACCCCGGCGAGGCCGACGAACAGCGACACCCGCGAGGCGACGACGATCCGGGAGAACAGGTCGCGGCCGAGGTTGTCGGCCCCGAAGAGCAGGACGGGCTGGGCCCCCTCCGGCGTCCCGAACAGCACGCGGTCGGCCGGGATGAGCCCGAGGACCTTGTACGGCGTGGTCTTCACGAAGAGCTGGACCGGGATGCGCTCGGCGTCCTCGGGGATGACGGTCTCGTACCGGAACGTGTCGGGGTCGAGCGCCGTCTCGGTCTCGTAGATGAACGGCAGGTGCCAGCCGCCGTCCCGGTCGACGATGCGGACGAGGGTCGGCGGGGAGTACTGCTGCTCGGGGAACTGCTGCTGGACCCGGTACGGCGCGACGACGTCGGCGAACAGCGCGATCACGTACAGCAGGACGAGGAGGGCGAGCGCGATCGGCGCCAGCTTGTGCTTGCGGAACCGGTGCCAGACGAGCTTGCCCTGGGAGGCGTCGCGCAGGCGCTCCTGCGTGCGACGGGCCCGTGCCCCGCGCCGGGACCGCAGCTGCTTGAGCCGCTCCTGCCCCCGCTCGCGGACGTAGTGCTCCTCGGTCTCGACGGGTCGTTCTTCTACGACGGTCATGGCTGTCTCCTCGCCGCGCTAGGAGTATCGGATGCGGGGGTCGATGGCCGCGAGCAGGATGTCCGAGAGCAGGGTCCCGACGATCGTGAGCGCGCTCAGGATGAGGACGATCGCCCCCGTCAGGTACATGTCCTGCGACAGGATCGACTCGAGCAGGACGGGTCCCGTGGTGGGCAGGTTGAGCACCTTCGACACGACGACCTCGCCGCCGACCATCGCCGGGAGCATCCAGCCGATGGTCGAGACCAGGGGGTTGATCGCGATCCGGACGGGGTACTTGAGGATCACCCTGTGCTCGGGGAGGCCCTTCGCCCGGGCCGTCGTGACGTACAGCTTCTTCAGCTCGTCCAGGAGCGAGGAGCGCAGCACGCGGATGGTGCCGGCCGCGCCGGTGACGGCGAGGACGGCGATCGGCAGCCACGTGTTCTTCAGCAGGTCGAGGAACTTGGCGACCGACCACGGGGCGTTGCGGAACTCCGGCGAGTAGAGCCCCGTGATGAGGAAGCCCGTGTTGTCGAAGATGAGGTACATCGACACGAGCGCGAGCAGGAACGGCGGGACGGCGACGCCGACGAAGCTGAGGAACGTGACGAGGTGGTCGCCGAAGGAGTACTTCTTCAGCGCCGAGTAGATCCCGACCGGGATCGCGATGACCCACGTCACGAGCATCGAGACGAGGGCGAGCGCGATCGTGCGGGGGATCCGCTCCGCGAGGACCGCGGCAACCGGCCTGTCGTACAGGAAGGAGTTGCCGAAGTCCCCGCGGAGAAGGTTGGACATCCAGAGCCAGTACTGGGCGATCAGCGGCCGGTCGAGCCCGTAGCGGGCACGGAGCGCGTCGATCTGCGCCTGGTTGACCGTTCCGCCCTGCATCTCCAGGTTCCGGATGTAGGTGTCGACGAAGTCACCCGGCGGGAGCTGGATGATGACGAACGCCACCACGGAGATGAGGAAGAGGAACGGGATGAGCAGGAGTAGCCGTCGGATCACGAACTGCGTCATGACTGGCTCCCAGGACTGGTTCTGGACGTCGGGGTGGTCATCGGTCTAGATGCCTAGTGGTCGGTGTCGACTGGTCCGTCGCCTACTCGGCGGCGCTCTCGTCGGCGTCGGCGAACCAGAGACCCGGCGAGCCGATGTAGACGTCGAGGTTGACCGGCGACCCCTCCTTCGGGAGGTTCTGCAGTCGCTGGTCGGCGACCGTCGGCGTGACCTGGGCACCCGTGATCGGGATGAAGGCGTAGTTCTCCTTGAACCAGGTCTCGAGGGCCTCCCAGCGCTTGACGCCCTCCTCGGACTGCGGGGGGACCTCCTTGCGCGAGGTGTGGAGCTGGAAGAACTCCTGCAGCGCGGCGTCGGGCTCGCGGCCACGCTCGCCGTTGGACAGGAAGTACTGGTACTGCTCGGGCGCCCACGGGCCCTTGTGCGCCGGCAGGTAGTCCTCGGAGATGCCGGACGGCCAGCCGGGACCGTCGTTGCCCATGATCGAGGCCATCACCTGGTTGGCGTCCTTGCGCTGACCCCACAGGGTGTCGTCGACCGCCTCGAGCTGGACGTTGATGCCGACGGCGCCGAGCTGCTCGCGCAGGAGCTCCGCGACGGGGTTGAAGTCGGACTGGCCACCCGTGTAGGTCAGCGTCAGCACGAACGGGCTGCCGTCCGGGAAGGTCCGCTGGCCGTTCGCACCGGCCGTCATGCCGAGCTCGTCGAACAGCGTCGCCGCCTGCTCGGGGTCGTAGGTGCGCCACGACGGGTCGAGGTCCTCGTAGAGACCGAAGTAGACCGCGTCGTTGACCGCCTTGTCGTCGATCGACGCGGCGATCGCCTTCTGGAACCGCAGGTCCGGGTCGTTCATCACGGCCTGCCACTGGCTGCCCTCGACGTCCCACTCGTAGTCGCGGTTGAGGAAGAGCTGCAGCGGGTTGTTGAACGAGCCCGTCGTGAAGACGGTCAGCCCGGCCCGCTCGGCGTTCTGCTTGTAGATCGGCATGTTGTTGAGCGAGACCTCGCCGCCGGAGGCGAGCGTGACCTGGCCCGCGAGGATCGCGTTGGTCCGCGCGTCCGAGTCGACGACCCGGTTGACGACGACGCGGTCGATGTACGGGAGCTGGTGCCCGTCGGAGTCGACCTGCCAGAAGTACGGGTTGCGCTCGAACACCGTGAGGTTCTCGCCGGACTCGACGAGGATCCACGGGTTCAGGGTCGGCAGGCCCATGCCGCGCGGCTCGCCGACGTCCCAGTGCGGGACGTCCTTGTAGTCGAGCAGCGACTGCCAGTCGTTGCGGTCGTTCTCCTTGACCAGCGCGTCGAGCGTCGCCGCGTCCGCGTAGTCGGCGTGGAACTGCTTGAGGTAGTGCGCCGGCTTGACCAGCTCGGCGTAGCTCGGGATCCACGAGTTGAGGTCGGCGACGAACTGGCCGTACGGCTCGGCGAACGTCAGCGTGAACGTGCGCTCGTCCTTGATCTCGAGCTGGGCGAGCGGCTTGGCCGGGTTGCCCTGCGTGTAGAGCCAGCTCGGGGCCGGGCGGTTCGCGTCCGGGTTCCCGTAGAGGTCCTCGAGCGTGAACCGGACGTCCTCGGTCGTGACGGGCTCGCCGTCGGACCACCGCAGGCCCTCACGGAAGGACATCGTGTAGGCCGAGTAGTCGTCGTTGTGCTCGAACTCGCTCACGACGTTCGGGACGCTCGCCTCGGTGGTCTGGCCGGGCGAGCGCAGGATCGTGCTGCCGACGATGTTGACGAAGCCGCTGGAGGCGAGCGCCGAGAACTGGATCTCACCGCCGTAGCGACCGTTCTGCCAGTCGAGGTACTCCTCCTGGAGGTAGGTCCCTGGACCGACCACCAGCGGGTCCGGGACCATCCGCTCGTCGATCGGCGGCAGCTCGCCCGCCTCGACGCGATCGGCGAAGATCGGCGGCTCGAGGAAGCCACGCTCCGATGGCGTGATGTCCTCCGCGGCCGCGGCACCTCCCCCGTCGTCCTTGCCGCCCATGTTCGCGATGGCGAAGGCTGCTCCGCCGATCACCACTGCTGCGACCACACCACCGGCAATCAGCCGATTGCGGCGCTTCGCACTCTTCCGACTCATCTCTGCCGAAGCTCCCTTGCTCGGATGGTTGTCCTGCCCGCGGCCCTTGTGCCCGGGCTTCCGACGCGACTCCTACGCCGCGCCGTTAGACGTTTAACCAGCCACAGGTCTAGCAGCGAGCTTCGCGCCACGTCAAGGCGATCCGCCTCGACGGCAGGTCACGATCTGGTCACGGGGTGAGCCAGGTCACACAGGATTCCCTTAGAAGATAGCGGCGAGCCGCCTTGAACGATGCGCCACGATGGAGAAGCATGGGATGTGCAGGGGGCCACACGCTCACGGCCCCGCGGGCGACGGAGGCCGTCGGGGTTGACGCCGGCCAGCCGTCCTGTTATTCCTTTAACCAGACGGAAGGCAATGCCGTGAAGACACCGAAGTCTCGTAACCGAGCGACCATGGCACAGGTCGCTCGGCTCGCGGAGGTCTCGATCGCGACGGTCTCGTTCGTGGTGAACGACGACCCCAAGGCGAAGACACTGACGCAGGCGACCCGCGACCGGGTCCTCGAGGCCGTTCGCATGCTCGACTACCGGCCCAACCTGCAGGCCAGGGGTCTGCGCACGCAGCGGTCGCACTCGATCGCCGTGCTCACCGACCACCTCACGGCCGTCCCGTTCGCCAACTCCACGATCCGCGGCGTCCAGGAGCGCGCCTGGGCCGGCGGCTACCTCGTCACGACGATGACGACCGACGACAACGCCGAGCTCGCCGCGCACGCCGTCGAGATGGTGCTGGCGCGCCAGTTCGACGCGGTCATCGTCACGACCGCGTACACGCACGAGGTCACGGTGCCGAGCGAGTTCGCCGCCATGCCGCTCGTCCTGCTCAACTGCTTCTCGGGCGACGGCTACCGCACGGTCCTGCCGGGCGAGCGAGCCGGCGCCCGCAGTGCCGCCAAGGTCCTGATCGACGCCGGTCACACCCGGATCGGCTTCATCAACGGTCTGCGCACGACCTGGGCCGCGGGCGAGCGCCGGCTCGGCTACCGCGACGCCCTGCGCGAGGCGGGCCTGGAGTACGACCGCACCCTCGTGCGCTCCGGCACCTACGAGACCGACAGCGGCTACCGCCACGCCATGGCGCTGCTGGACCGCGCCGACCCGCCGACGGCGATCATGTGCGCCAGCGACCGGATGGCCGTCGGCGCCTACTACGCCGCCTACCAGCGCGGGCTGCGCATCCCGGAGGACCTCTCGGTGGTCGGGTACGACAACCACACCGAGTTCTCGGAGCACGCCGTCCCCGCGATGACGACCGTCAGCCTGCCCTACTACGAGATGGGGCTGGCCGCGGTCGACCTCCTCCTCGCCCCCGAGCGCGCGGGGAAGGGCGGAGCCGCGGCCGGTGCAGGCGGGACGGCCGGGGCCGCGGGTGGCACGCGGGTCGTCGCGAGCACCACGAGCGGGGCGACCGGTGCCCACGTGACCGAGATCGCCTGCGAGCCCGTCATCCGTCAGTCCGTCGCCGCGCCCAGCAGCCGGCCCCGAGCTCGCGTCCAGCACCCGGTCGGGTCACCGATCGACGCCCCAGCACCACGCGAACGAGTCCCCCTGGAGGTCACGTCATGAGCCTGCTCGACGTGAAGGATCTGCGCACCTACTTCTTCGTCGACGAGGGGGTGGTCAAGGCCGTCGACGGGGTCGACCTGACGATCGGCGAGCGCGAGACCGTCGGCGTCATCGGCGAGTCGGGGTGCGGGAAGTCGACGATGGCCCACTCGCTCCTGCGGCTCATCCAGGAGCCGGGCGACATCGTCGACGGCACCGCCGTCGTCCGGCTCAAGGACGGGACGCGGCGGGACGTCTTCGCGCTCGAGCCGGACTCGGACGAGCTGCGCGACATCCGCGGCAACGAGGTCGCGATGATCTTCCAGGAGCCGATGGCGAGCTTCTCCCCCGTCCACACGATCGGGTCGCAGATCGGCGAGATGCTGCAGCAGCACACCGACCTGGACGACGACGAGATCGAGGAGCGCGTCGTCGACCTCATGCGCCGCGTCGGGATCTCCAACCCCGAGCAGCGGTTCGACCAGTACCCGCACGAGTTCTCCGGCGGCATGCGCCAGCGCGCCATGATCGCGATGGCGCTCGCCTGCGGGCCGGCCCTGCTCATCGCCGACGAGCCGACGACGGCGCTGGACGTGACGATCCAGGCGCAGATCCTCCAGCTCCTCAAGGACCTCCAGGCCGAGGAGCACATGTCGGTCCTCTACATCACGCACAACCTCGGCGTGGTGGCCGAGCACGTCGACCGGGTCTACGTCATGTACCTCGGCCGGGTCGTGGAGTCGGCCCCGACCAAGGAGCTGTTCGCGAACCCGCGGCACCCGTACACGCAGAAGCTCCTGCGCTCGGTGCCCAAGCCCGGCCACCCCGTCGACCGGCTCGAGATCATCGAGGGCTCGGTCCCCATCCCGATCGGGCTGCGCCCGCAGTGCGGCTTCTACAGCCGCTGCCAGCAGGCCATCGAGGGCGTGTGCGACGTGGCCGTCCCGGCCATGACGACCGTGACCGACGACGAGGGCGCCCAGCACGCCGTCCGGTGCTTCCTGTACTCGGACGCCGTCGAGGAAGAGAGCGAGTGGAGCAATGTCTGAGTCCCGGACGTCGACCGCGACGGTGGAGGATCTCGTCGACGAGATCGCGCAGGACCTCGTCCTCGCCGTGCAGCACGTGAGCAAGGACTTCCCGATCCGCGGCGGGATGTGGGGCGGGTCGCGCGGCGTCGTGCACGCCGTCGACGACGTGACGCTCACTCTCCGCAAGGGCGAGACGCTCGGGATCGTCGGTGAGTCGGGCTCGGGCAAGACGACCCTCGGGCGGGTCATCGTCCGGGCGATCGAGCCGACGACGGGCACCGTCCTGATCCGCGACGACCGCGGCGAGCTCGTCGACGTGACGGCCGCGAGCCCCGGCGACCTCAAGCGCGCGCGCCGCAGCTTCCACATGATCTTCCAGGACCCGTACTCCTCGCTGAACCCGCGGATGACGGTCGAGGAGATCGTCGGCGAGCCGCTGGTCAACAACCTCGGCCTGCGCGGGCCGGAGCTGCGCGCCCGGGTGCTGGAGACGCTGGAGCTGGTCGGGCTCGGCGAGCGCCACCTCACCCGCTACCCGAACGCGTTCTCCGGCGGACAGCGCCAGCGGATCGGGATCGCCCGCTCGCTCGCCTGCCGGCCCAGCCTCATCGTGTGCGACGAGGCCGTCTCCGCGCTCGACGTGAGCATCCAGGCGCAGATCCTCAACCTGCTCAAGGACCTGCAGCGCGACCTCGACCTGTCCTACCTGTTCATCACGCACGACCTCGCGGTCGTCGAGCACCTCGCGCACCGCGTCGCGGTCATGTACGTGGGGCAGGTCGTGGAGTCGGCGCCGACGACGGACCTGTTCGCGCGGCCGCGCCACCCGTACACGGAGGCCCTGCTCTCGGCGGCGCCCGTCCCCGACGAGGAGCGGTCGCGTCCGACGATCGTGCTCAAGGGCGAGGTGGCCAACCCGGCGTCGCCGCCGTCCGGCTGCTACTTCCACCCGCGCTGCCCGTACGCCCAGGACGTCTGCGCGGAGAAGGCGCCGGTGCTGCGCGAGGTCGCGCCGGGGCACCTCGCCGCGTGCCACTTCGCCGACGAGCTGGAGCTCGCCGGTCCCGTCGCACCGCCGCTCGATCCCGCCGAGGCCGCGCTGCTCGAGCGGGCGTCATCGCTGGCGGCCGTTGCCGACGTCGTCGAGGACGAGGCGGTCGAGGCCGTGGCCGCCGAGCAGGCGGTCGACGAGGCCCGCGCCGAGCGCGAGGCGCTCGAGGAGCGGGTGCAGGAGCAGCTCTGGCAGCAGGGGGAGCAGTAGTCCGTGCACGACGTGATGGACCCGTGCGACACGGTCCCCGACGAGCTCGACCAGCTCCTCACCTCCGGGTACGACGTTCCGGCGCCGCTGCGCGATGCCGTGCGCTCCGCGGCGGCGGCCGGTGACCGGGCGGGGCTCCTGGCGCTGCTGCCCGACCTCGGGCGCGTCCCGCGCCGGGCCGACTGGCCCTACCGCGAGCCCGAGGAGCTCGACGACATCCTCGCGGCCATGCCCGGCGCGACGGGTGCGGGTGCGCCCGGGGCATCGGGCGGGAACGCGTCCGTCGCGTCGGGCGGAAACGTGCCCGGGGCGACGGGTGCGGGTCGCGGCCTCGACCGCGGACGCCTGCGGTCCCGGATCCACGGGGCGTGGCTGGCGCGGTCGGCCGGGTGCTGCCTCGGCAAGCCCGTCGAGGGCATGACGACGGCGGACATCCGCGCCTACCTGCGCGCCGCCGACGCCTGGCCGCTGACCGACTACGTCCCCCTGCTGGACCCCACCCCCGTCCCGTGGCAGAACCCGTGGTGGACCGTCGCGACGCGCGGCCGGGTGCACGGGATGCCCCGCGACGACGACATGGACTACACGATCCTCGCGCTGCACCTCGTGGAGACGAGGGGGCGCGCGTTCACCCGGGACGACGTGGCGGACGCGTGGCTCACGCTGCTCCCGTTCCTCCAGGTCTGCACGGCCGAGCGGGTCACGTACCGCAACCTGGTCTCCGGGCTGCCGGTGGCGCAGGCCGGGACGCGCGACAACCCCTATCGGGAGTGGATCGGGGCCCTCATCCGCGCCGACCTGTTCGGGTACGTCAACCCGGGCGACCCGCGCGGTGCCGTCCGGATGGCCTACGCCGACGCGTCGCTGTCCCACACCGCGAACGGGGTCTACGGCGAGCTGTGGGCGGCCGCCCTCATCGCCGGCGCGTTCGTCGCCGACGACGCGCGCGACGCCGTGCTGCGCTCGCGCGCCTGGGTGCCGGCGGGGTCGCGGCTGGACGCCGCCCTCGGCGAGACGATCCGGCTCCACGCGTCGGGCGCCACGTGGGACGAGGCGATGGCCTGGCTCGACGCGGCGTTCGCCGACCACTCGTGGGTGCACACGCTCGGCAACGTCGTGGCGATCGCGGCCGGACTGCTGTGGGGCGAGGACGACGTGGCGCGCAGCCTCGGGCTCACCGTCCAGGCGGGGCTCGACACCGACTCCTCGGCCGCGACCGTCGGCTCGGTGCTCGGGGCCCTGCACGGTGTCGAGGCGCTGCCGGCGCACCTGGTCGACCCGCTCGAGGACCGGATCTCCAGCGCCGTGCACGGCTACGACGGGTCGCGGATCTCCGACCTCGCCGAGCGCACGCTCGCCCTGGTCCCCGAGTAGCCCGTCCCCGAGCGGCCCGTCCCCGAGCGGCCCGTCGCCGCTCGGGTCGCGCCCGCCCGCCCGTCGCCACCCGCCCGCCGACGCGGCCCGAGCGGCAGCAGCACGCCGGCCCTGCGTCGACGGACCGCCGCGGCCCGGGTCAGGCCGGCGCGACGACCTCGACGCGCGAGGAGCGGTCCGGGAGCCGGGTGACGCGGAGCTGAGCCGGGATGTCGTCCTTCATCGCCTCGACGTGCGAGATGAGCCCGACGACGCGCCCGCCCGAGCGCAGGTCCTCCAGCGTCGCCATCGCGATCTCGAGCGTGTCGGCGTCGAGGGCGCCGAACCCCTCGTCGATGAACAGCGTGTCGAGCTGGATGCCGCCGGCCTCGGCCGCGACGGTCTCCGCCAGGCCCAGCGCCAGCGCGAGCGAGGCGAGGAAGGTCTCGCCCCCGGAGAGCGACGCCGTCGAGCGGGAGACGCCCGTGTGGGCGTCGGCGACCCGCAGCCCGAGCCCCGACTCGACGTTGCGGTACTGGTGCCCGTCGTCCACCTCGAGCGCGTACTGACCGCTCGTCATGGCGAGCAGGCGGCGGTTGGCCGCGGCCACGATCGACTCCAGGCGCGCCGCCAGCACGAACGACTCCAGCCGGATCCGCCGCGTGTTCCCGCCGCCGCCCTCGAGCGTCGCCGCGAGCGCCCGCACGACGTCGGCCCGCTCCCGCGTCGCCCGCGATCCCGCGGCCGTCTCCGCGTAGGCCGCGCGCAGCGCCTCGAACCGGGCGCGGTCGGCCTCGGCGAGCGTCGCCGCCCGGGCCGCGTCGGCGCGGGCCGCCGCGGCGTCGCGGCTGGCGGTCTCGAGCCCCGCCAGGTCCGCCGGCTCGTCGGGGATCGCGACCGCGCTCGCCTCGTCCAGCTTGCCCCGGGCCGCCGCCAGCGCGCGGTCGAACTCGGCCACCTCGACCTCGAGGTTCTCCAGCTCGGCGCGGGGCAGGGCGGCCGCCAGGGCCTCGTCCACCGAGTCGAACCCGGAGATCGCGACCGCCTCGGTCAGCTCCGTCCGGCGCTGCTCCGCCTCCCGGCTCCGGGCGGCCTCGGCCTCGCGGGCGGCGGCGAGTGCCGTCGTCGCCTCCCGCGCGGCCCCGAGGACGCGAGCGAGCGCCGCGACCGACTCGGCCTCACCGCGGGCGGCGTCGACGAGCGCGGTGACGCGGGCGACCTCCGCGACCGCTGCGGCGTGCTCGGACGTCAGACGGGTGATCTCGACGTCCAGCTCCGCCATCGCCTCGCGGTCGGTCTCGACCTGGGTGCGGTGCCGCTCGAGCGCCGCACGTGCCTCGACGGCCTCGACCCTGGCCGTGCGAGCACGCGCCAGCTCCGCGCTCGCCAGCTCCAGCTCGGCCCTCGCCTCGGCGAGGGTGCCCTCCGCCGACGCGGTCGCCCCGGCCAGGGCCGTCGCCGTGGCGGCGGCCTTCTCCGTGGCGGCGCCGAGCGCACCGAGGGCCTCGTGGGCGGCGAGCGCGGCCGCGTCGACCGCCTCGTCCGTCACGTCGTCGGACGACGCGACGGCGGGTGCCGGATGCTCGACCGACCCGCAGACCGGGCACGGCTCGTCGGCCGCGAGCTCCCGGGCGAGCACGGCGGCCGACTGCTGGAGGCGCGCGCGCAGCAGCGCGTCGTGCCGGGCCCGCGCGGCGAGGGCGGAGGCGGAGGCCTCGGCCTCCGCGGTCCGGGCGGCGGCGAGGGCGACGGTCAGCCGCTCGACCTCCGCGTGCGCCGCGACCCGGTCCCGGGCGGACGCGTGTGCGCCGATCCGCTCCTCGATCCCGGCGGCGACCCCCTCGTGCTCGGTGAGCACGGCGAGAAGCCGCGCGGTCTCGGCCGGCGCGGCCGCGCGCCGCTCCGCGAGCTCCACCCGGCGATCGACGGAGCGCCGCAGCTCCGTCTCGGCCGTCCCGACCGCCCCGACGAGCCCGGGAAGCTCGGTCTCGGCCGCGAGCGCCGCGCGCAGCTCGCCCGACACCGCGGCGAGCTGCGCCGCGACCTCTCTCAGGTCGGCGGCCGAGGCGGCGGCGAGGTGGTCGGCGTCGCCGGCGAGCGCGGTGAACGACGGGGGCAGCGCGTGCCCGCCGTCGAGGTCCGCGACCGCTCGCGCGGCGGCCTCGGCCACGGTGCGCGCGGCCGAGGCCGCCGACTCGGCGCGGCGCAGGCTGGCGGCAGCCGTGTCGATCGGCGCCGCGCGACGAGCGGCCGCGAGCCGCGCCCGGTCCTCCTCGGCCCGCTCGCGACGCGACTCGAGCCCCGCCAGGTGCGCCTCGGCCAGCCGGCGACGCTCCCGTGCCGCCTCCTCGCCCCGCGCGCGCTCCCAGGTCGACGCGGCCCGCCGGGCCGCGGCCTCGGCCGCCTCCTCGACGGTTCGGGCCCGCTCGGCCAGACCGGCCAGGGCCTCGGCGTGCACGCGGAACCAGGTCTCCTCCTCGCCCCGGACGGGCGGTCCCTGTCCGACGCTCGCCTCGGCGCCGCCCGACCGCTCGGCGTCGCCGAGCGAGCCGGGACCACCGAGCAGTCCGGTGCCCTCGAACAGCCCGGCGTCGTCCGAGGGCCCGGCGCCTCCGAGCTGCCCGACGCCGTCGGGCGACGCACCGGCCACGCCGACCCCGGCCCCGACCAGCTCCGGCGTCGCAGCGAGCTCGACCGCCTGGTCCCGCAGCGCCGCGAGCGCCCGGTCGACGTCCGCGACCTCCCGCTCCGCGGCGCGCGCGAGGTCCCGGACCGTTCGTTCGAGGTGCTCGTACCGGCCGGTGTCGAAGAGCGTCCGCAGCACGCCGCGCCGCGTCTTGGTGTCGGTGTGGAGGAACTCGGCGAACCGCCCCTGGGCCAGCAGGATCACCTGGCGGAACTGGGCGGCGTCCAGCCCGAGGATCGCGCTGACCCGGGGTCCGACCTCGCGCGGCTGCACGTCGAGCGCGCGCCAGGTGCCGCGGTCAGCTGCCCGCCCGCCCCCGTCACCGATCGACCCGCCGGCGGACCCCTCGCCCACCGGTCCGTCACCCACCGGCGCCTCGGCCGCCGGTCCCTCGGCCGCCGGTCCCGCGCCCACGGACCCTCGCGGCTCCCAGACCTCGAGCAGGGCCGTCGCCTTCTCCTCGGTCGTTCCCGTCCCGCGTCGCTTCGGTCGCAGGTAGGCGGGCGTCCGGGTCACCCGGTAGCGCTCGCCCCGGACCTCGAAGTCGAGCCGGACCCGCGTCGGGTCCTCGGGGCGGGCGAAGTCGCTCCGCACGCTCCGCTCGGCACCCTCGTAGCGCGGCACCGCGTCGAACAGCGCGAACAGCACCGCGTCGAGCACGGTCGACTTGCCGGCTCCCGTCCGACCCGTGATGGCGAACAGCCCGGCGCGCTCGAACGCGCGGAAGTCGATCGTCTGCCGCTCGCGATAGGGCCCGAACCCCTCGATCTCGAGCCCGAGGATCCTCATCGGGCGGCCTCCGTCGCATCCCGCAGCGCGATCGCCTCGGCGAGCACCTCGCGCTCCGCGGCGCTCGACCCGGCCCCGCCCCGCACGAAGGCGAGGAACTCCTCCACCAGCTCGGTCTCGGAGCGGCCGCGCACCCGCTCGGCGTAGCTGCGGGCCTCCGGCCGGGACGCGTGGGTTGGACGGTGAGCCAGCGTGACGGCGTAGGGGTACCGCTCGCGGAGACTGCGCATGGCCTCGTGCGGCAGCACGTCATCGGTCAGGACGACCTCGACCCAGGCGTCCCGGGCGTCCTCGTGCGCCCCGGGGGCGAGCAGCTCGGCGAGCGTGCCCCGCAGGCGCGCCACCTCGCGCGGCACCGGGAGGTCGAGCCACTCGACCGTGAGCGCCGCCCGGCCGTCGTCGCCACCACCGGGCTCCCCGAGCTCGACGAGCCACGCCCCGCGCGGCTTGTCCCGCTCGCCGAAGGAGAACCGCAGCGGCGCGCCCGAGTAGCGCACGCGGGGTGAGAACGTCGTCCGGCCGTGGATGTGCCCGAGCGCGACGTAGTCCGGCCCGTCGAACACCGAGACGGGGACGAGGTCGAGACCGCCCCGCGTGATGTCCCGCTCCTCCGTGAGCCCGCCGTCCTCGCGCGTCTCGCGCACCGGCTCCGCGGCGTCGCTCGTCCGCGCGTCGCGGCCGGCGTCCTCGTCCGCCGCCAGGTTCTGTGCGAAGCAGTGGGCGGCGACCACCCACCGGCCGCCCCGCAGCTCATGGTCGGCGCGCACCAGGCCCATCGCGAAGTCGAGCGCCTCCGCGTGCGTCGTCCCCGTGAACTCGGGGTGCTCGGCCGCCAGCAGCGCCGGGTGCAGGTAGGGCAGCCCGTAGAACGCGACCGGCCCCGCGTCGCCATCGGTCGCACCATCCGCACCCGCCGCGTCGATCATCACCGGCTCGGCGAGCGACGCCAGCGAGGTCCGCACGTGCACGCCGCCGCGGGCGGCGAACTCGGCGAGGTGACCGAGCCGCGCCGGCCCGTCGTGGTTGCCCGAGGTGAGGACGACGACGGCCCCGGCTTCCCGCAGCCGCCCGACGGCCCGGTTGAGCAGCGCGAAGGCGTCGGCCTTCGGCGCCGAGTGGTCGAACACGTCCCCCGCCACGACCACGACGTCGACCGCCAGCTCCCGCACCGACTCCGCCAGGGCAGCCAGCACCAGCTCGAGGTGCTGGTCCGTCGAGTGACCGTGGAAGGTCCGCCCGATGTGCCAGTCGGAGGTGTGGAGGATCCGCATGTCCGTCACGCTATCCGCGCCGACCGACATCGAGCGGGAGGGACGCCGCGTCCTGTGGACGACGGCGTCGGCGCACCCTTCCCGAGGGCGCACCGCCTCCCGACGCGACGGGGTCGTCGCGCCGGTTCGTCAGCCGCGCGCCGCCAGCCAGTCGCGGATCGGGACGAGGTTGCCGAGCTGCGCCAGGTACCCCTGGACGCCGTAGTCGAACACCGCCACGCGGACGCCGTGCTGCGCGAGGCCGGCGACCCACTCGATCGCGTCGGGGAGCTGGACCGAGATCACCTGGTCCGTCGCCTCCGCCGGCAGCCCCAGCCCCTGGGCCGCGGCCCGGGCCCGGTCGGGCGAGGTGAACGCGAGGATCGCCGGCCCCTCCGAGAGGGTCAGCATGAGCGGCTGCGGCGCCTCGGGCGTGCCGCGGGGCACGAAGAACCAGTGCTCCAGCGCGAACACCTCGCGCCAGAGCGCGGCCTGGAGCTCGACGTCGTCGAGGTGCTCGCGCCACGCGGCCGCCCGGGCGTCGATGCTCGCGATGGTCTCCGCCGACGGGAACCCCGTCGGCTCAGGCGTCGTCGACTCGGACTCGGTCGGCGCCGGGGACTCGGCCGGTGTGGGCGGCTCGGTGGTCATGCTGCTCCCTCGGGTCGGGGCCGGGCCGCCCGCGCGGCGTCGGCTGGCTGGTCGGTGACGACGCCGGCTCGCGCGGCCACCCGGTCGAGCTTGTCGTTGAGCAGGTCCAGCGCGGCACCGTCGTGCCCGCGCAGGTGCTCGACGGCCGCGAGCGCCGTGAGGGCCACGTCGAGCAGCTCCTCGACGACGTCCTCCCGCGTGTGCGTCACGCCCTTGCGGGGGTTCTGGCCGATCGCGCCGATGAAGGCCGCGACCACCTCGCCGTTCTCCTCCGACACCTTGGCGATCCGGCTCCACGCCTGCGCCTCGGGGTCGCGGTGCGCGTTGGGCGTGTCGATCCATCGGGACAGCGCGACGAGCTTCTCGGTCGGGGTCACGCCGGCCATTCTCCCCCGCCGGGCTAGAGTCGCAGGACCGACCGTCACCGCCGACGAAGGAGTCACCATGCCACGTCGTTCCCGCGGGGTGATCGCCCGGGCCAAGGGCGCGCCCGTCGAGCTCGTCACCATCGAGGTCCCCGATCCCGGGCCCGGCGAGGCCGTCGTCCGGGTGCTCGCGTGCGGGGTCTGCCACACCGACCTGCACTACCGCGAGGGCGGCATCGGGGAGGACTTCCCGTACCTCCTGGGGCACGAGGCGGCCGGGATCGTCGAGGAGGTGGGCGACGGCGTCACGCAGGTGGTGCCGGGCGACTACGTCGTGCTCAACTGGCGCGCGGTCTGCGGCCAGTGCCGCGCGTGCGCCAGGGGCCGACCGCAGTACTGCTTCGCCACCCACAACGCCACGCAGCGGATGACGATCGCCGACGGCCCGGACGCGGGCACCGCCCTCTCCCCGGCGCTCGGGATCGGGGCGTTCACCGACTACACGCTGGTCGCCGCCGGTCAGTGCACGACGGTCGATCCGGCCGCCGCGCCGGAGGTCGCCGGCCTGCTCGGCTGCGGCGTCATGGCCGGCCTGGGTGCCGCGATCAACACGGGCGCCGTCGGGCGCGGCGACTCGATCGCCGTCATCGGCTGCGGCGGCGTCGGCATGGCGGCCGTCGTGGGAGCCCGGCTCGCCGGGGCGGGCACGATCATCGCCGTCGACGTCGACCGGCGGAAGCTGGACCGGGCGCTCGAGCTGGGCGCGACGCACACCGTCGACGGGCGTGAGGTCGACGTCGTCGAGGCGGTCCGCGAGCTGACCGGCGGCCACGGCGCCGACGTCGTGGTCGACGCGGTCGGCCGGCCCGAGACCTGGCGGCAGGCGTTCTACGCGCGCGACCTGGCCGGGACCGTCGTCCTCGTCGGTGTGCCGACGCCGGAGATGCGCATCCCCGACATCCCGCTGCTCGACGTGTTCGGCCGCGGCGGCGCGCTCACGTCCTCGTGGTACGGCGACTGCCTGCCGAGCCGCGACTTCCCGATGCTCATCGACCTCTACCTGCAGGGCCGGCTGCCGCTCGACGCGTTCGTCACGGAGACCACCGGCATCGACGGCGTCGAGGCGGCGTTCGAGAGGATGCACGGCGGCGACGTGCTGCGCAGCGTCGTCGTCCTTGACCGCGAGCACGACGGCGAGCGGGCGGGGGTCCCGGCATGACCGCCCGGATCGACCACGGCACGAGCTCGGGCACGTTCTCGCTCGACGGCGAGACGTTCGACGTCGAGAACAACGTTTGGGTGGTGGGCGACGACACCGAGTGCCTCGTGATCGACGCCCCGCACTCCGTCGAGGACGTGCTCGCCGTCGTCGGGGACCGCCGGGTCGTCGCCATCGTGTGCACGCACGCGCACGACGACCACGTGCGCCAGGCCCCGGCCCTGCGCGAGGCGACGGGCGCCCCGATCCTCCTGCACCCGGCCGACGAGCCGGTCTGGCGGCTCACCCACCCCGACGTCGACCCCGACGCCGGGCTCGCCGACGGGCAGCTGATCGCGATCGGGGGGACGGAGCTGACGGTGCTCCACACCCCCGGGCACACACCCGGCGCGGTGTGCCTGCACGCGCCGGACCTCGGCGTCGTGCTCACGGGCGACACCCTGTTCAACGGCGGTCCGGGGGCGACCGGCCGGTCGTTCTCCGACGCGGACCTCATCGTCGACTCGATCCGCCGCGTCCTGTTCGCCCTGCCGGACGGGACGCTCGTCCTCACCGGGCACGGCGACTCGACGACGATCGGCGCGGAGGCGCTCGCGCTGGGTCGCTGACGGGGCCATCGCGGTCGCCGTGGCCACGCCGGGGCCGCCTCGCCGCCCGCAGCCGGTCCTATGGTGGCCACCGCCGGCCCCGTGACCACCACGAGCCCCGTGACCACCCGGACACGGCACGAGGCCCGGACCATCAGGTCCGGGCCTCGTGGTGTGGTTCGGCGTGGTGCCGGGAACCCGACGAGTCGCGTCAGGCCGAGGCGCCAGCTGCCGACAGCTCGGCGCTCTCCTTCTCGGCGACCTTGCCGGCGTGGCGCAGGCCGAGGACACCGAGGGCGACGAGCCCGGCGGCGCCGACGAAGCAGACGATCGCGGCGATGCCGGCGATCTCACCGATCGTGGCGAACGCGTACCCGTACAGGAGCAGACCGCGCAGGGTGTTGCCCTTGAAGAGCGTCTCGGACCGGAAGGTGTTGACCGCGGCGACGGCGGCCGTCTGGTCGTCCTCGCTCAGCGTGTCGTCCGCACCGATCGACTTGGCGACGGTACCGGCGGCCTCGTACGTCAGCGGCTCCTTCCAGCCCTCGAGCGACTCGGCGTCGATGCCGAACTCGGACAGGCTCTCGGCGAGCGTCGTCGTGCCGTGGTTCATGTGGGCCAGGATGTAGTGGTCGGCGTAGGCGCGGGCCTTGGCGCCGCTGTCGAGCTCGGTGCCGACGAAGGGACGCAGCGCCGCCGCGTCCGCCTCCGTGAGGCTGCCGGACTCGACCTGGGCGTCGATGGCCGCGTCGACCGGCATCGTGATGTCCTGCATGGCGAACTGGCTCTTGACCTGGGAGTCCACGAAGGACGACGCCCAGGTCAGGAGGCCGCCGGCCACGAGCAGCACGAGGGCCAGGGCCAAGCCGGTCCAGGAGATGAGCTTGTCGAATGCCGAGCGCATGGCATTCCTCTCTTTCGGTGTGTGGGAAGTTTCCCGCCGGGTCGTGACAGGCTGCCACGAACTAAGTTGAACGGTAACCAAAGTGTCAGACGGCGAGCCACCGGACCGGGGACTTTAGGCCCGGAAGCGCGGGCGGGCCGTGTGTCCGACGCCACCACCGAAACCGCCCGGCGCCCGACAAGGGACGTAGTACCCAACGTGCACCCCGACATCGACTCCGCCGGGCTCCGAGAGGGGTGCCCGGCGCCCGTGCCACCCGGGGTCCGGCGGCACCGACGCGCCCGCGTCTCACTCGTAGCTGACGGCGTCCAGCACCTTGAGCCGCGACGCTCGGACGGCCGGCCACACCGCGGCCAGCACACCGACCACGACCGCCACGAGCAGCATCAGGGCGAGGTTGGCCCACCCGATCGCCAGCTCCGACAGCCCCTGGTCGGCGTAGATCGTCGGCAGCGTCGCGGCGAGCCCGACCCCGATGACCAGCCCGACCGCCGTCCCGAACACGGCCGTGAGCACCGACTCGATGACGATGGTCACCGAGAGCTGGAGCCGGCCGAGCCCGACCGCGCGCAGCAGCCCGATCTCCCGCGTCCGCTCGATGACGGACAGCGCCAGGGTGTTGACGATCCCGAGCACCGCGATGACGATCGAGAGCCCGAGCAGCGCGTAGAGGATGGCGAGCACCTGGTCCACCTGGCTCGACAGCTGCGAGACGAACTCGTCGCTCGTGAGGACCGAGACGACGACGAACGGGACGACCGCCGCCTTGACGTCGTCCTGGAGCCGGGCGAGCCCGTCGGCGTCGAGATCGTCGTCCGCCGCCTGGACGAACAGCGAGTCGACCACCTGCGCCGCCGGCGGCGCGATCTCGTCGAGCACCTCGCGGCTCACCGTCACGGGGCCGCGGGGCACCGAGCCGTCGATGACCGCCCCGACCGTCAGCGTCAGCCGCGTGGCGCCGACCACGTCGACGGTGTCCCCCACCTCGAGGTCGGGCGCGATGGACCGGTTGACCACGGCCTCGCCTGCGGCGAGCGCCGCGTCGGGATCGCCGTCGACCACGTCGACGAGCAGCGTCGTGCCGAGCGTCCCCGGCCCGAGAGCGACCACCAGCCCCGGCCCCGGCCCGTCCGTCAGCGAGGCTCCGGCCGCGTCCCGCAGCTCCGCCTGGGCGTACCTCACCTCGTCGACGCGGCCGACGCCGGGCACGGCCGCGACCGCGTCGGCGACACCGTCCGGCACGCCGCCGGACGCCGACGTGACGATGAGGTCCGCGTCCGTCTGCTCGGCGACGATGTCGGCGACGCTCGCCTGCGTCGACGTGGCGATGACGCTGGCCGCGCCGACGAGCGCCATCCCGATCATGAGCGCACCGGCCGTGTTCGCCGTCCGGCGCGGGTTGCGCGTCACGTTCCCGCGGGCGAGGCCGCCCATCGGCCGGACGGCGACGGCGAAGGGCCAGGCGAGCCAGCCGAGCGCGGCCCGGACGAGCACGGGCGCGAGCAGCAGCACGCCGACGAGGACGCCGCCCGCGCCGGCACCCAGCCACCAGCCGACCTGGGCGCGGCCGGGGTCGGCGGTCGCCAGCGCGACGGCCGCGACCCCGAGCGCGACGAGCACCCCGCCGACGACGGAGCGCGGGACGAGCGAGGCGTCCGTCGTCGTGACCTCCTCGCGCATCGCCTCGACGGGCGGCACGAGCGCCGCGCGGCGCGCCGGCACCGCCGCGGCGACGACGCTCACGACCGTGCCGACGAGGACGGAGACGACGACGGTCGGCGCGTCGACCGGGACGGACCCGCCGAGCTCCATCCCCATCGCCGCGAGGAACGCCTGGAGGCCCTCGACGAGCGCGAGGCCGCCCGCGAGGCCGAACGCCGAGCCGACGAGCCCGACGACCGCGGCCTGGACGAGGATCGAGACGAACACCTGCGTCGGCGAGGCGCCGACCGCGCGGAGCATCGCGAACTCCTTCATCCGCTGGCGCACGCTCATCGCGAAGGTGTTGGAGATGATGAACGCGCCGACGAACAGCGCGATCGCGGCGAAGACGAGCAGGAACGTCGTGATGAACCCGAGGACCTCGCCGATCGCGTCCTTGCTCTCCTGCCGGAGCTGCTCGCCGGTCACGGCCTCGAGGTCGCTCGCGGGCACGGTCCCGGCCGCCTGCGCGCTGGCGAGGGCGTCCCCGACGTCGGCGGCCAGCGTCTCCGGGTCGACGTCGTCGGCCGCGTAGATCGCGAGCTGCGCCGGACCCAGGGGGCCGAAGGCCGCCAGCGCGACGTCCGCGGGGAACAGCACGAGCGTCGTCCCGGCCGCCGGGGTGTCGTAGGCGATCTCGCCCACGACGGTCACCTCGCGGACGTCGCCGGCGACGACGATCGTCGTGGTGTCCCCGACCGCGAGCCCCGAGACGGCGAGGCCGCCGCTCTCGAGCGCGATCTCGGCGTCCCCGGTCGGGGCACGGCCCGCGACGATCCGCGTCGCGGGGTCGTCCGGGTAGTAGGCGAGGCCGTAGGTCGGCGCCCCGCCCGCCGCGGCGACGGCCGTCCCGTCGGCCCCGACGAGCACGAGGCTGCCCTGGACCTCCGGCAGCACCTGGGCGACGCCCTGGACGGCCTCGACGACGGTTTGCGCCTCGGGCGGGACGGGCGCGGCCGCGCCGGCGAGCGCGGCCATGCCGGACCCGCCGGCGTCACCGGACCCGCCGTCGGCCGCATCGGGGTCGCCGCCGTCGCCGGACCCCTGGGGAGCGACGCGGACGTACACGTCGGCCGGCGTCGAGGCGTCAACGATCTGGTCGAACGTGCCGGAGAGCATCGCGCGCAGCGCGAAGCTCCCCGCGACGAACGCGACGCCGAGGGCGACGGCCAGCAGCGACATGAGGAACCGGACGAGGTGGGCCCGGATCCCACGCAGGGCGACCTTGAGCATGGTGGGCGCGGCCTCAGCCGGCGCGCCGGAGGCCGGCGAGCGCCTGGAGCACGGAGTCGGGCGTCGGGTCGGCGAGCTCGGCGACGAGCCGGCCGTCCGCGAGGAACAGCACGCGGTGCGCGTAGGAGGCCGCGGTGGGGTCGTGCGTCACCATGACGACGGACTGGCCCAGCTCCTCCACGCTCGAGCGCAGGAAGGAGAGCACCTCCCCCGACGAGGTCGAGTCGAGGTTGCCCGTCGGCTCGTCGGCGAACACGACGGCCGGCCGCGCGACGAGCGCTCGCGCGCAGGCGACCCGCTGCTGCTGACCGCCGGAGAGCTGGCCCGGCTTGTGGTCCAGCCGGTCGGCGAGACCGACGGCGTCGACCACGAGCCGCAGGTAGTCCTCGTCGACCGGACGCCGCGCGATGTCGAGCGGCAGGGTGATGTTCTCCCGCGCGGTGAGCGTCGGGATGAGGTTGAACGCCTGGAACACGAAGCCCAGCCGCGTCCGGCGCAGCCGCGTCAGCTGCCGCTCGCTCTTGGTTGCGATCTCCTCGCCGTCGACGACGACGCTGCCCGACGTCGGGCGGTCAAGGCCGGCCATGCAGTGCATGAGCGTCGACTTGCCCGAGCCCGATGGGCCCATGATCGCCGTGAACGACCCGCGCTCGAGGTCGACGTCGACGCCGTCGAGCGCGCGGACCTCGGTGTCGCCGCGTCCGTAGACCTTGCGCAGATCACGCGCGCTCGCGATGACCTCTCCGGTCGCGCTGGGGGTGGTGCCGTGCGGCAGGTCGGGGGCCGCCGCGTGCTTGGGACTCACGCGGCTCAGTCTCGCACGCGCGCCGGCACCCGGCCGGGTGAGCCGGGCACCGTTCACCGGCGCCGACCCCTGGTCATCGGCCGATCCGTTTCCTACGCTTGAGGGACCGAGTTCGAGCCCTCGCTGCCGAGGAGCTGCCATGGGTGAGTGGTGGGGTCTGCTGCGCGGCTGGCGCACGCCGACGCTGGACCCGATGCGCACGCTCGAGCTCCAGACGCGCCTCGGCCGACTCGCCGCCGAGCTGCGTCGCTGCGACACGCATCGCGGGTTCGCGGCCGCGCACCACTCGCGCGCCGCGCTGAGCGCCTACGAGACGACGCTGCGGCAGTCGCTGCGGCACGTCGGCACCAACGACGAGATCCACGGCCCGGGCGACGTCGTCTCGCTCGAGCTCGACCTCGCCTCGCGCGGCTGGCAGTGGTGACACGCGGCTGAGCCGGGTCGCGCGCGTCCGGGGGTCCGCTCCGTGCGGATCGACCGGGACGTCTCGCGGGGGAACCGCGGCGCGTCGGGGCGACACGCCGCTGCTCGGCGGGGGCCGCCGCCGCGGATCCGCGCAGAGCGGACGCCCTCGGCCCCGATGGACCGGCCCCGGCGGACCCGGCGCCGGCTAGACCCGGGCGCCGCGGCTGATGTCGGTCATCTCCTGGCGCGTGGTCACCTTGACCCGCTCGCGCCCCTGCTCGGCGCCGAGCGCGCGCTCGTGGGCCTGGAGGAGCTCCCACCCCTCCCACGTGACGACCGGGATCCCGCGCGAGGCGAGCACCTCGACCACGTCCTCGTCGGAGCGGAGCGTCGAGCCCAGCGCGATCCCCGACGCGAGGTCCTCGCTCAGGTGGCGGATCGTCTCCTGCGCGTCCGACTTGGTGGAGCCGATGAGCCCGACCGGGCCGCGCTTGATCCAGCCGGTGGCGTACAGGCCGGGGACCGGACGGCCCGCGTCGTCCAGCACGCGACCGCCGGCGTTCGGGATGACGCCGCGGGCGTCGTCGAACGGGACGCCCGGCACCGGGGAGCCGAAGTACCCCACGGCGCGGTAGACCGCCTGCACCGGGGTGTCGACGAGGACGCCGGTGCCGCGGGCGGTGCCGTCCCCGACCAGCTCGGTGCGCTCGGTCCGCAGGCCGGCGACGCGGGTCACGCCGTCGTCGTCCACGCCGCCCAGCACCTCGACGGGGCGGTGGAGGAAGTGCAGGTGGATGCGGCGCGAGGCGGTGGACGCGCTCGGGTCGACCAGGGCCCAGTCCATGAGCGTCGCGACGACCTGCTTCGTCTGGTTGGAGGACGCCATCGCCTCCTCCGAGCCCGCGTCGAACTGGAAGTCCTCGGGGTCGACGAGCACGTCGACGTCGGGGACGTGGCCCAGCTCGCGCAGCTCCAGCGGCGAGAACTTCGCCTGGGCCGGCCCGCGGCGCGCGAACACGTGGACGTCCGTGACCGGCGAGGCCTCCAGCCCGCGCATCACCTGCTCGGGGATCTCGGTCGAGGCGAGGTCGCGCGGGTGCTTGGCCAGCATCCGGGCCACGTCCAGCGCGACGTTGCCGGCGCCGATGACCGCGATCTCGCGGGCCTCCAGCGGCCACGCCGACGGGTAGTCGGGGTGGGCGTCGTACCAGGAGACGAAGTCGGCGGCGCCGAAGCTGCCGGGCAGGTCGATCCCGGGGATGGGGAGGTCGGCGTCGCGGATGGCGCCGGTGGCGAGGACGACGGCGTCGTAGTACCGGCCGAGCTCCGCGACCGACAGGCCGTTCTCGGCGTCGCCGATCTCGACGTTGCCGACCAGGCGGATGTCGCCGCGCGCGAGGATCTTGTCGAGCGCCCCGACGATCGCCTTGATCCTCGGGTGGTCCGGCGCGACGCCGTAGCGCACGAGGCCGTACGGCGCCGGGAGGCGGTCGAACAGGTCGATCTCCGTGCCGGGCAGGGCGCGGGAGAGGATGTCGGAGGCGTAGATGCCGGCAGGACCGGCACCGACCACGGCAACACGGAAAGTCACGTCGGACCTCATCGGTGGGAGACGGAGGAGTCGGTGGGCCGCGCCACTGGGCGACGAGGCCGGCGGATGCCGGGCGCTGGACCGCTCAGCAGTCTACGTCGGATCGCCCCGACGACGGGGTGACGTGCGCCACCGCCGGACGCTCGTCGCGGGCCGGCCCGCGACCACCCTCACGACCGGGCGACCCGCTCCGCGCCCGCCAGCCCGAGCGCGAGCACGTCCTCGATCGAGTACGGCAGCTCGTCCTCGGCGGTGCTCACCTGGACGATGAGGAGGCGATCCCCCACCATCGTGGCGGCGAGCTCGCCCCACCCCTCGTCCCGGTCCCGCGGAGTGACCCGCCATCCGACCGCCTCGGTCCCCAGCCCGTCGAGCGGCACCACCTCGGTGGTGGTGTGCTCGCCGCAGAGCTCGAGGTCGCCGGCGAGCTCCGCCGTCGCTTCCCCCAGCGAGGGCGGCTGCGGCGTGGTGAAGGGCGCCCCGAGGATCGCGCCCAGCGACGAGTCCACACCGTCGGACCCGGGAAGCCTCATCCAGGTGGCGTCGTACGGGAGCCGGACCTGCGAGCTCAGGGACAGGTCGTCGCACCCCGGGAACCAACCCCAGCCGACCGAGCCCTCGCGCTCCCCCGTCGCGTGAACCACCTCGCTCGCCTCGGGCACGTCGTCGGCATCCAGGACCGTCGCGGACGGCTCCGAGCAGGAGACCACGGCCGTCAGAGCCAGCGCGGTCACCGCAGCACGGAGCAACCGGGACGTCCTCTCCGCGCGTCTCACCTGTCCGCCCAGTACGTCTCGAACGAACGACCGTAGGCGTCGAGCAGGTTCTGCTCGTTCAGGAAGGCGACCCCGCCGCCGGTCACGTCGGCGCGGTGCTGCTGCAGCTGCTGGACCGTGATGTCCGAGACCTGCACGGGAGCCCCGTCGGCGCCGACCCGCCAGTCGGCCGGAAGGTCGACGATCCCGGCCTCAGCCAACGCCAGGTAGGTCGAGACGAACACCTTGTCCTGACCGACCCGGGCCTCCTCGTTGGCCAGGGCTCTCGCCGTGGACTCGTTGTCGGCCACGAGCCCGTTGATCTCGCTGACGGACCACGAGCGCCCCTCGCTCACCATCCAGGTGTACGCGTTCTTCCCGACCGTCCCGACGACGTCCCCCACCACGTCCGCGCCGGGGACGGGGATCCAGCCGGCCGCATCCGACACCAGGTCGGTGAAGGTCGCGATCTGCGCGTCGACCTCGCGCCCCCGGTCGATCGCGGCGTCGCCGGCGATCTTCTGGACGTGTCCCTCCAGGGTCGCGGCGCTCTCCATGTAGTTGCGCAGCACCTCGCCGTCGGCGCGGACGTCGAGGCCCGCACCCGCGAAGGAGTTGAAGAGCATCTGCCGATAGCCGGCGAAGCCCTCGGCGACGCGGGCCATCCCCTCGTCGGACGCCATGGCGACCGCGAGCAGGGACCGGCCAGCCGCGTCGTCCAGCTGCGGCTGGTCGAGGAGCTCCGGGAGGTACTGGTCCCGGTCGAAGTCGATCGTGTCCGGACCCGAGTCCGGAGCGTTGATCGAGGACTGCAGCGACGGCATGTAGTGCTTCATGAGGTCGCCGATGATCGGCGAGGCGGACTTCGCGTCGTCCGCGGTGAAGTGATCGTTGTCCGTGATCTCGTCGAAGAAGCGCGAGACGGTCATCGCGGTCCGACCGGGCTCGGCGGCCCGCAGGTCGGGGTCGGTGCCGATCGCGTGCACCGCCTGGGAGACGCCCTCGTACCCGTCGCTGCGCCAGTCGCGCTCGGCGAAGTAGTACTGCGCCCGCGACTGCGCGTCGACGTCGACGTCGGCCGTGCAGTACGGGCTGGGCGGATCGAAGAACCGCAGCGCCTCCTCCGGGTGCCTGCCGAGCTGCCCCATGACGGCGGCCATCGGATCCGTCGGCCGCGCCCACTCGTCGGGCCCGAGACCGATCGTGCCGAGGGGCGAGGCGCCGTGGGAGTACCACGTCTGCGCCGACATCGGGTCCGCGCGCTCGAACGCGTCCAGCTCGTCCGCGACGCCCCGCACGAGCTGGCCCGAGCAGTCGCCGTCCCGCATGAGGAAGTCGAGGACGGACGGGTCGGATCCCGCGTACGGGTAGGCGTCATCGAACAGGCGCAGCTCGTCCTCGGACAGCGGCGAGCGTCCCGACGGTGCGGCGTAGCGGACGAGGTCCCGCCCGAACCTCTCGCCGTCGAACCCGTCCGACGTCGACGCGACCCCGAGCCCGTCCCGCAGCCTGACCGCGAGGTCCGCCTGTTCCTCGGAGTAGGCCGAGTTGAGCATCGAGTCGCCGATCGTGCCGAGCGCCGCCGTCAGCCCGTCCGGTCCGAGCCGCGTGTACAACGCAGCCATGACCGTCCCGTCCCCGCCGAAGCCCTCGAGGTAGGCGGTGTACCGCGCGAGCGTCTCCGGGTCCTGGAGCATCGTCTGCCGGGGGTCGCGGCCGATCGCGTCGAACCGCTCGCCGAGCTCGCGGCCGACCTCGTCCTTGACGTCGTCGCTCGCGTACGGGAGCAGGCCCTCGGCCAGCTCGGGGTGGTCGAGCAGGTAGTCGACCTTCTTTCCCGGCGGCAGGTCGAGGAACGCGTCGATCGCCTCGAGCGAGGGCCCGGCCGCGTCGTCGGTCGCCGCGGCCGACGTCAGGACCGCGCTGAGGTCCGCGTCCGCCGTCGTCGCCGCCTCCAGGGCGGAGGTGAGCTGGGCCGCGACGTCGTCGATGATCCGCTGGAGGTCCTGCCGCTCCGCCTCCTGCTCCTGCGTGAACGTCCTGGTGGAGGTGACCGCGCCGGTCGAGAGGTCGACCGTGATGCCGTTCGCCGACGCCTGGCCCAGCGCCGCCTCGATGTCGTTCTTGGCGGTGGCGATCGACGACGACGCGGCGTCCAGCGCCGAGACCACCGTCGAGATCTCCGCCACCTGCGTGGCGAGGCTCGACTCGATCGACGCGATCTCGGTCGCCGCGGGGGCCGCGTCCGCCGTCGTCCAGCTCGCCGGCGGACGGCCGTCGACGAGGTCGTCGCTGCCGTGCACGAGCTTGGTGCGGGCGGCGACGAGCGTGTCGGCCGCCGATGACAGCGTCCCGGGCTCCCAGGACCGGACGTCCTCCAGCGTCGCCATCAGCCCTCCCCGTCGTCGTCGAGGGAGTCCGCGACCGTCTGGTCCGTGGCGTCCCAGGCGTCGGCGCACGCGCGGTAGCTCGTCGCGCTCGCGCTCACGCGCTCACCGAGGCCCTCGAACGCCGTGCTCCACGCCGAGTCCAGCGAGGTCGCGGCGCCCGCGCTCGTGCTCCCGGGCAGCGCCGTCCCGACACCCGAGAGCGCGGGGACGTTGGCCCCGATCGTCTCCGACGCGGAGTCGAGCTTGGTGGCGGCGGCGCGCAGCTCCGCCGTGTTCACCGTTCCCACGAGTGGCCTCCCTCGGATCGAGTGGTCGAGCGAGCGGCGCGGATGGCACGGGCGGCGCGGGCGAGGTGTCGCCCGGCGCGGTCACGCATCCGACCCGCTCCCCGGTCTCGCGCGACGCCGCGTCAGAACCAGGACGACGACGCCGACGGCCACGACGAGCGCGAGAGCGCCGAGGACGATCGGCAGCGCGCCCGGGCCGGAGGGGCCGGTCACGGCCGGCGACTCGCTCGCGGCCGGCTCGTCGGTCCCACCCGGGTCGGCGGACGCCGGGGCGTCGCTCTCCTCGGGCGAGGCGGTCGCCGAGGGGTCCGCGGTGGGGTCGGTCATCGGGCTCTCGCCCCCGGCCAGGATCTCCTCCGCGGCCGGGAACCCGTCCGCGCGCAGGAACGGGTTCACGTCCGGCAGACCGCTCGGGTCCGTCGTCACCACCGCCAGCGGGTCGACCAGGCCGAACCCGGAGTCGTTCGTGTGCTCGCCCTGTGCACCCGTCACCGGGGTCGCCGTCGACGCGACGAGCTGGAGGATCTGGTTCGGCGTCGCGTCCGGCCACGCCGCCATCCCCAGCGCGATCGTCCCCGACACCAGAGGCGTCGCGAACGAGGTGCCCGAGCTCAGCTGCTGCTCGGTCCATACCTCCTCGAGGAAGCTCGCCCGGTAGGTGAGGATGTCCGTCCCCGGCCCGACCAGACCCACCTCGGGCCCGGTGTACTGCGGCTGGTCCACGCCGTCGGGCCCGTACTCCTCGACGCCGACCACACCGTTCACCCCGGAGGGGATCCCGACGAACGGCGGCGGCCCATCGGTCGCGTTGTCGTGCCCGGCGACCACGATCACCCCCGCCTGCTGCGCCCGCACGAGGGCCTCCACCTCCGCCCGGCTGTCGGGATACTGCATGACGGTGTCCCAGTCGGCGATCTCACCGGTGTACTTGGCAGCATCGGAGTAGGACCCCTGGGACAGCGAGATGATGTCCGCGCCCGCCTCCACCGCCAGATCGATCCCGAGCGCCACGGCCTGACCGAAGCTGCACAGCTCGGTACCGGTCGCGCTCATCGAGTTGGCGTAGTGCAGCAGCCGGATCCCCGGCGCGATCCCCCGCACCCCCGGCGCCCCGCCGGGGCCGACCCCGTTCCCGACCAGGAGCATGTCCACCGCGGTCCCGTGGAACCCGGCGCTGTCGTTCGTCGTCACCGGCGCGTCCCCCAGCATGTCGGGGCTGGCCAGGCGGCACAGGCTGTCCGGATACGGTTCCAGGTCGGCCCCGGTGAGCTCGGGCTGGGCCGGGTTGATCGCGCTGTCGATCACGGCGATGGTCACGCCCTCGCCCCGCGTCACCGCGTGCGCCTGGTCGAGCCGGAGCACGTCGGCGTACCACAGCCCCGGGTCCGTCGGAGTGGCGGCCGCCGGGGCGGCGCCCACGGCGGCGAGCAGCGCGCCGACCGCCAGGGCCGCCGTCGCGGCGAGTCGTCGCGACGCTCGCGACGAGCGCCCCGCGGTCACCAGGAGTCGTCCCCCAGCTCGATCGGGTCGAACGTCTCGCCGCGGCTCCCGGCCAGGGCGACGTCGTCCAGCTCGGGTGCGACGTCCTCGATCTCGGGCGCGGCCGCGAGAGCGAGACCGCGACGCTCGCGACGCTTCTCCTCACCCCGACCACCCGCGGCCGAGCCACCGGGCATCATGCCGCTGCCGCGACCGCCGGCCGCGGCGCCGTTCCCGGCCGAGCCGGACGACGACGAGGACCCCGGCCCGGTACCGAGCCCGCTACGCGTGCTGAGGGCCGAGCCGCCGGCGGTGCCGGCACGCGATCCCGCACCGGCCGAGCCCGTGCTGGCTCCGCCGCCGTAGCCGGCCGCACCCGCCCGCGACCCGGCGCCGATCGCACCCGGCCGCGCACCGGCCGCCGTCTGCGTGACGCCCGGGGCGCCGATACCGGGCGCTCCGGAGCCGCCCGCCGCGCCAAGGGTCGCCCCGCTGGCCCCGAGCATCGAGCCCGTGCCGCCGGCGACCGCGCTCATCGAGCCCAGGACCGAACGCCCCAGCAGAAGGCCACCGGCCGCGGTCCCGAGACCGCCGGCCGCGGCGCCCGTCGAACCGGCACCGGGCCCCGTGAAGACCCCCGTGGTCCCCGAGCCGCTGCCGGCCCCGACACCGAGGCCACCCGCCGCCGCCGGCGCCCCACCGGTCCCGCTCGGCAGGAGGCCGTCGGGCGAGATGCGCCCGCCCGCCCCGATCGGAGCCGGCGACGGCCCCACGGCACCCGGCCGCGCGCCCGCACCGTCGGAGCCCGCGATCGGGTCCAGGCGCCCGGTCTGCGTCCCGTCGCCGCTGGAACCCGTCGGACGCGATCCCGTCGGGACGTACGCCGCGACGGCCGGTCCGGTGGCACCGATGGCGCCCGCCGTCACCCCGGAGCTGGTCCCCGTGCTCGGCGACCACTGCGGCGACGGACCCGAGGACTCGACGCCGTCGCCCGTGGGCTCCGACTGCCCGTCGTCGAGAGCACCCCTGTCCCACGCCACGCCCGGCAGGCTCCCCTGCAGCGTCTGGAGCGCGGCGAGCGCCGCGTCCTCGCGCTCGGCCTCGGCGCGCTGGGCGAAGATGAACGACGCGACGCCAGCGGTCACCACACCGACACCGGCGACCGGCACCATGCCCGTCGCGGCGCCGACCACGCCCGTCGTCATGGCCGTTCGGACGAGTGCGTTCTCCGCGGGGCTGAGACCGCTGGACGGGAGCGCCGCGTGCGCGTCCCGCGCCGTCTTCATCGCGGTGTCGGCCGTGCCGAGCGCATCGTGCAGCGCGACGACGCTGCTCTGGATCGTCGACAGCCGCGCGCGGTAGCTGACGAACGCGTCCTGGGCGTTCAGCGCGGCCGGTCCCTCGTGCCCGACGTCGGCGGCGGCGTCGGAGATGACGTCCATCATCTCGCCGAGCGTCGCGTGCAGCTCCTTGAGCCGGTCGCGGTCGCGCAGACGGCTGTCGGCGCCGCCGTCGGCGGCATCGGCGACGCTGCGCAGCAGGTCGGTGTACTGACCCATCAGCCCTCACCCTCGTCGGTGTCGGCCTCGGGCACGCGGACCACCTCGGGGGCCTCGGCCGCGGAGCCGGGCACCTGCGCGGTCGGCGCGTCGTAGGTGCCGAGAAGGTCGTTGGCGGTGCACTCGAGCACCGTCGTCGTGGGGGGCGCGTCCAGGCGTGCCTGGATCGCGGCGAACGACTCCTGGACCGACTCGTCGGTCGCGAGGACGGAGGACAGCGTCAGCCGGAGGTTCTCGGCCAGGGTGCGCACCTGCTCCCGGGACGCCTCGACGTCGAGGATGGCCGAGCCGACGGCGGCGGAGACGTTCCAGCCGAAGCTCGCCGCAGGCGAGAACTCCGACCACACGCCCGACCCCTGCTGGACCCGCACCGGCGCGAGCGCCGCCAGCTGCGAGTCGAACCGCGCCACGAGGTCGTCGAGCCGGCCGACGAGCTGCGTGACCCGCTCCGGCGTCACCGTTGTGAACACCATGTCCTCCCCTTGCCATCCGTCCTGATCACCGCGGATCCCCCCGGGATCCCGTCGTGCTCGACACGCCACCCCGACGGCGGCAGCCGAACCGACGAACGATACGCAACCTGAGGCGGCCGCGCCACCCCGGTTGCGACAGGACCGGGCCGGCACCCGAGGGCGCCGGCCCGGTCAGAAGCTCAGATCACCAGCGTGCGGTGTTCTTCCGCTCCGTCGCGTCGTAGTTCTGACCGCCGTCGCCCACCGCGCGGCTGATGTCCTGCAGGAGCAGGTTCATGTCCGCGATGGCGGCGTTCCACTTCGACTGCGCGGCCGTGTAGGCGCTCGACGCCTCACCGGTCCAGGTCTCGCGCAGCGGCGCGAGCTGGGCGTCCATGTCGTCGAGGATGCGGCGCACGCCGCTGGCACCCGTGCTGATGTCGCCCGAGGCCGTCGCGATGGAGGCCGGGTCGAATGCGAGTTCAGGCATGTATCTGTTCCTTCCGGTCCGTCGCTCAGCCGAGCCGAGCGGTGAGGGTGTTCATCGAGACCTGGGCCGCCTCGTCGGACTCGTCGTAGGACTTCTGCGAGCCGAGGAGCTGCGCCTCGAACTCGTCGAGCGCCGCGATGATCCGGGTCGCGTCCCCCTGCCACCGCTCCATCAGCGACGTGAAGGCGACCGAGCCGAGCCCCTTCCACCGCGACGGCAGCGAGGCGAGGCGCCCCTGCAGGGCGTCCAGCTCACGACGCAGCTCCACGCGGGAGGAGGACACGATGTCGGCCCCCCGCTGGATGGCGCCTTCTGCTACACGAACGTTCTCAGCCATACCCACCCCTTCCGGGTTCGTGGGCGCCTCGGACCGGGGCGCCACCGATGTGGTCAACAACGTAGCACGGAGACTGGACGCGCCGAACTTCACCTAACAGCCCCTTGACGCCGGCGCGCCGATGTGGGTAAATCGCATGTTCTGCGCCTTCGACACCCGCGGCCGGGCCGCGACGAGGCGCTCCCGAGGCCCTCAGGAACGGCGTCCGGGACGGTCGACGACCCGCCCTGACCTGCGCGATCCCGTGATGACGACGGCCAGGAGCGCGGCCGCGCCGGCCACCGCCCACCAGGCGACGGTGCGGCGCGTGTCGACCCACGGATCTGTGACGGGGATCACCTTGACAGGTTCCACCGCGACCGGGTCGATCGACGGTCGGACCACCCGCGGGGAGTCGACTCCGCGCCAGCTCCCGTCGTCGACCAGCTCGAGCGCGGCACGCGGCTGCACGAGTCCCCACCCGGGCGCCTCGGACCAGCCGTCGGGGTCCGGGCGGGCGGCCGTCGCCGTCAGCCGGTAGGCCAGCATCTCCGGCCCCTCGTCGGGGAACCGCTCGACCAGGAGGGCCGCGGCGCCGGCGACCTGGGCCGTCGCCCAGCTCGTCGAGCTCCCGGCCTCCCCGACGACGCAGTCGGAGCCGTTGGGAAGGCCGGCGAGGACGGCGATCCCCGGTCCGGCCAGGTCGGCGTGCTCCCCCACGTGGCCGCCGCCGTCCTGCCAGCCCTCCCCGATGCCGGCGACGGCCAGCACGCCCGGGTAGGCGGCCGGATAGCGCGGCTGGTCGACCTCGGCGGCGTCCCGCGTGACGTTGCCCATGCTCGCGACGACGAGCGCGCCGGCCGCCTCGGCCGCCTCGACCGCCGCCCGGACCGCCGGATCGTCGCGGTAGGAGGAGACGGCGACGACCACGACGTCCGCGTCGGCGTCGATCGCGGCCCTGATGCCGGCGGCGAGCCTCGCCTCGGTGAGCTCGACGCCCCGCCGCTCCGCGTCGTCCCCGACGGCGTAGTACACGCGGATCGGGATGACGAGGGCGTCGGGGGCCACGCCGATCAACCCCGACCCCTCGGTCGCGCGGCCGGCGAGGAGGGTCGCGACGGCGGTGCCGTGGTCGTAGGCGTCCGCTCGCCCGTCGGTCACCTCGGCGTCGACCCCGACGACGTCGACGCCCGGCAGGACCGCCCCCTCCAGGTGCGGGCCGTCGGCGGCGACGCCGGAGTCGACGACGGCCACGCGCACCCCGGCACCCGTCGCGAGCCGGTGCGCTCCCGCGAGGTCGAGCGCCTCGACGTTCCACGTGGGCTCGGCCACGAGCCCCGCCCCGTCCTCGCACTGCGCGGGCTGCGTCCCGGCGGCGGCGGGCGGCGCCGGCAGCGGCGCGAGGGCGGGGCCGGTCGCGAGGAGCGAGCCGAGGATCGCCCCGGCCCCGACGAGTCCCGCGAGCCGTGCCGATCCGGTGCGGCTGCTCATCCCACGCCGTCCGACGGGTCGCCGGACGCGGTGGGAGACGCGGTGGGCGACGCGGTGGGCGAGGGCGACGCGGACGGGGAGACCGACGCGGACGCGGTCGGACCCGCCGAGGGGTCGGCGGCGACGCCGGCCGGGAGCGCCGCCGCGTCGACGGACAGCACCGGTCCCGACGGGAACAGGTCGCCCCACGCGTACGGCACGGTGACCGGCTCGGCCCCCGGCGTCGTCCCGAACAGGCGACGCAGCGTCTCGGCGAGCGTCACCTCGGCCGAGCCCTCGATCGGGAACGCGACGCCGTTCTCGTCCACGAGGCGCAGCACGCCCGCCGTCGAGTCCGGCGTCGCGGCGAACGTCGCGAGCGCTCCGGCGCCCGGCGAGACGTAGACGCCGCCGACCGCCGGGCTCGGGCCGGGCAGGAGCACCGACGTGAAGGACGACCGGTCGAGCACGAGACAGGCGCCGTCGTCGGTCGGCGGGACGACCGCGACGGGCCAGTCCCGCGGCACGGGCGAGTCGTCCGGCAGCACGTCCGGCACCGACGACAGCACCGCCGCCGGCACCACCTCCTCGCCGAGCAGCCCACCGGGTCCGGTGCGGTAGAGCTCGCGCGCGAACGGGTCGAGGCGCGCCAGCTCGCCGTCCGCCGTCACGACGTAGGCCGCGCTCGCGCCGTCGGGCACGACGACGCTGCCGACCACGACGCCGGACACGTCGGCCAGGTCGCCCGGCACCGGGGAGCCGGCGTCGGCGACCTCGAACGGGTCGAGGTCGCTGCCCTCCTCCAGCAGCGCGAGCCAGCCGGCCTCGGCCGGCCGCGCGTCCTGCGGGACGTAGCCGAGCGCGCGCAGCACGCCGAGCGTGTGATCGGTCTCGGGGATCAGGTGCCGGCGGGTCCCCTGCACGAGGTAGAGCGAGTCGGCGACGCGCACGAGCGCGCTCACCTCGCCCTCGGGCGGCGGGGCGTCGTCGGCCGCATCGTCGACCGGCCCCGGCGGGCGCGTCGACGACGCGGCCGGCGAGGCGGCGGCCCCCGGTCCGACCGCGCCGGAGAGCACCGCGACGGAGGTCGTCCCGTCCTGCGCGAGGCACGCCTGCCACCCGTCCGTCACGAGGTCTGCCGGGGCGGGAAGGGAGTCCGGCGCCGTCAGGATGCCGACCTGGCCGAGCCGCTCGACCGAGGAGACCTTGTCCGCGGCGACCGTGATGATCGGGGCGTCGGCCGGGGCGAGCAGCCGCGCGCTCGCCATGTTCGGCACGGGGACGAGGCTGCCGTCGACGCTCACGTAGCGCGCGGCGTTGTCCTTGACGAGGATGATCGCGCCGTTGTCCCAGCCGTCGGGCAGCGCGCGGTTGAACAGCCCGGCCGCGAACGACCCGGCGACGACGAGCGCGGCGAGGACGATGCCGGCGACGAGGCCGCGCAGCGGGGTGGCCGGCTCGAGCTCGCGACCGCCGGGCGCGCCCGAGGTGAACGCCGTCAGCAGCCGGCGACGCGAGAACGACTGCGCCTCGAGCAGCTCCTTCTTGGTCGCCACTACAGGACCCCTCCGCCGCCGGCCGCGACGACGCCGAGCAGCGGGACCGCGGCGAGCAGCACCCCGCGGGCGACGTCCGCGACGCGCTCGAGCCGCACGTGGCGCTCCGTGCGCAGCAGCGCGAGCACCAGGACGGCGACGCCCGCGACCAGGAGCGTCACCATGAGGGCCGCGGTCCAGGCCGGCGCGACGAGCGCGACGACGACGGCGGTCGTGAGCACGCCGGCGACCCCGACGACGACGCCGGTGGCGACGTCGGCGCGCGAGGCGCTGTCCCGCACGTCGAGCAGCACGGCGAGGTAGACGACGAGGGCGAGCGCGACACCGGGCCACCCCGTGCCGACCACGCTGGGTGTGAGCCCGAGCAGCGCGATCCCGGCGCCGATCCGCAGCGACACGAGCAGCCAGTGGCCCTGGAGGAGCTGGAGCCGGACGAGCGCCGGGTCGATGACCGGCGGCTCGGCCAGGATCTCGGCGTCCTCGCGCGGGGACAGGACGCGGATCGGGGTGGCGGCGAGCGCCAGCCAGGGCAGGACCAGCGGCGCGCAGCCCAGCAGCGCGAACGCCGCGACGGTCGCGATCCGGGTGGGCGCGGCACCGAACGTCCCGGCTCCGGCGACCACCGCGGCGGCGAGCGCGACGACGGCGGGAACGGCCGCGGCCTGGCGCAGCGTCCGCACGCTCGCGGCGAGGATGCCGGCGGCGAGCGCGGCGACGCCGGCCCCGACGCCGAGCGCGGCCGGGCTGCCCGATCCCGGCGCGAGGTCCGTCGGTCCGCCGAGCCCGAGGTAGCCGGCCAGCCCCGCGAGGAAGCACCCGACCACGCCGATGACGGCGCCGGCCCCGCGGGGCGCGTCGGCGCGGTCGAGGACGACGGCGGCGAGCAGCGCGAGGAGCGCGGCCGACCCGACGATCGCGGCGGCGGCCGCCGCGCCGAGGTCGGACAGGACGACGAGGCCGGCCCCGGTGACGAGCAGCGCGGTGGCCGCGCCGACCGCGGTCCGGGCGCCGTCCGCCGGCGTCCACGCGGGCGTCGCGCTCTCCACGACGTCGGCGACGGCCTCGACGATGTCGTCGTATCGCGGGACGGCCCCGGGGTCGGCGTCGACGACGAGCGTGAGGACGTCGCCGTCGCGCACGCCCTGGTCGCCGAGGCTCCGGTCGGTCGCGAGCACGAGGCCGCCGGCCGTCGTCGGGCGCAGCTCGGAGTGCGCGAGCGCGGGGTCGAGCAGGCCGAGGCGCCGGGCGAGGGCCGGCAGCAGCTCGGCGACGGCCACGGCCGACGGCACGGACAGGTCGAGCCGGCGCCGGCCGCCGACGACCGTGAGCCTCACCAGGTCGTTGGTACTCGTCACAGCTCCACCCACGTCGCTCACAGCTCCACCGTCACGATCATCTGTCCCAACCCGATCCGCATCCCGGGCTCCACCCTGCTGGACTCGCCGCGTTCCACCCAGTGCACGTGCCCGTCGGGGCGCACCAGCGTCGTCCCGTTCGCCGAGCCGAGGTCCTCGACCCAGAGCTGACCGCCGCGCAGCCGCAGCAGCGCGTGGCTGCGCGAGACCGAGTTCGTCGCGTCCGCGAGGACGAGCGCCTCCTGACCGCGCTGGAGCGGCTCCGGCGCGCGGCCGACGACCGCGTCGCGCACGAGGGTGAGCCGCTGTCCGTCCGGGAGGACGAGCGTGACCGAGGCCACGACGGGGATCTGGGCCGTGGTCGCCTCGGGCGAGTCGCCGCTGCCCAGCCGGACACCGCCGGGATGACCCGTCGCGACCGACGCACCGGCGCCGACGGTGCCCGCCCCCGCGGCGGCCACACCGGGCGCGGCTGCGTCGCCCCGCGGTCGCGGGGGCGGGGGCGGGCGACGCGTCGCCACGCGCGTCCCGGCGATCCGGTCGTGCCCCGCCTGACCGCGCCGGTCGACACCGAGGAACCACAGCAGCGGGACCGTCACAGCAGTGAGCTGGGCGACGACGACGAGGCCGGCGCGCGCGAGGCTGCGGCCGAGCCCCGGTGCGACGGGGGCGTCGACGCGGGCGGCGCGCAGGCCGAGGAGGAGCTTGCCGAGGGTGCGACCCGTGCGGGCCTCCCACAGCGCGAGGACGAGGACGAGCTCGACGCCGACCGTGAGCGCCAGGGCCGGGCTGCGCAGGAGCAGCAGCGCGGCGAGGCTCGGCGCGAGGATCGCGACCCCGTCGACCGCGTACCCGCCGAGCCGCCGGCCGGCGGACGCGGCGAACGTCGCGCCGTCGCCGTCCTCGAGCAGCAGCCGGTGCGCGGTGGGGCGCGCGCCGGCCGCGCGCCGCCCCGACCTCACCCGGACGCCAGCAGGCGCATCCATGCGACCACCCCTCCCGCGAGAAGACCGAGCGCGGGGGCCCACGCCACCGCGAGGGACTCGACCAGGTCGGCCGCGCGCGACCACCGGACCGACCGCCAGCCGCGGCCGATCCCGACGCCGGAGGCGATCGCGACCACGGCGAGGGTCGCGGCGCCGCCGGCCAGCCAGACCCCGGGGACGCCGCGACCGAGCAGCCAGGCCCCCGAGACGAGCAGCGTCAGCACCGCGAGCGAGCGGAGCGCCGCGCGCTCGACGCCGCCGCGCCGGCCCCGCGGCAGCAGCGCCGCCGCCGTGAGGACGGCGAGCAGGAGCAGGCCGGTACCGAGCGTCTCCCAGAGGTCGCCGGGCTCCCGCAGCGCGGTCGCGACGACCAGCGCGGCCCCGCAGACCGCGAGGACGAGGCCCGACCACCGGGCCCGGGAGCGGGCGTCGAGGACGCTGCGCTCGACGGTCGAGCGCCGCACGCTCGCCGGCGAGACGGTCGGCCGGACGCGCACGGCCATCGCGGTGCGCTGCGCCGGCTCGGGGTCGAGCAGCACGCCGTCGGGCACGTCGAAGCTCCACGACGGCAGCGCGCGCAGCGCGACGGGCAGCGCGCCGAGGACGACCGCGGCCGGGTAGACCTCGCGCAGCTCGAGCGCGACGACGCCCGCGAGCGCCAGGAGCGCCGTGACGGCGAGGAGTAGGCCGGCCAGCGGCTGCGCGGTGCTCTCCCGGATCCGCGCGAGCCGGACGGCGGTGACGACGCAGGCCGCGACGAGCCCGAGCGTCACCGGGAGCGACACGCCGGCGACGCCGGCGGCATCGGCGGCGAGCAGGCCGGCCAGCGCGCCGAGCAGCCAGACCGCCGAGGTGACGGCGTCGGCGACGCCCGCGCAGACGACGTGCGCCGGGCGGGCGGCATCGTCCGTGCCGACCGGCAGCCCCGGCGCCGGGACCAGCGCGGCCAGGACGGCGGCCACCCCGATGCCGACCACGGCCGGCATCGGGGCCGCGGACCCGGCGGCGAGACCGGTGCCGCCGTCGCCGGGCAGGACGAGCGCGAGCACGCGCAGCGCGACCCCCGTCGCGAGCAGGGCTGCGGCGCTCCACGCGGCGACCAGCGTCGACCGGGTCGGCTCCGGCACCGCGGCGACGCCAGCCCGGGCGACGCCGGGGCGCGTGTCGCGGACGGCACCGGCGCTCCCCGCGGCGGGCGACCACCCGGCGGAGGCGCCGCTGGCCCCGCGGCCGGTCCGGGTCGCCGCGCGGCCGGCGCGCAGCTCGGCGCGCGTCCTCGGCCCCGTCGCACCCGAGGGCCGGCCGGCGTCCGCGGCACGGTCCGCGGCGTCGCCCGGGTCGGCCGGGTCGCCCGGGTGGGTCGGAGCTCCCCGCAGCACGAGCACCTGGCCGGGCGGGACGACGTCGGAGAGGACGGCGCGGGAGTCCAGCGGGGTGCCGTCGGGCAGCAGCAGCTCGCGGGCGGCGAGCGCCCGCGCAACGTCGGCGGCGCGGGCCCCGACGGGCACGAGCACGTCGCGGCGGTCGCCGCGCTCGAGCAGGGAGAGGGACAGGCCCTGCGTCGACTGCGGTCCCACCGGTGCCCCTTCCTGCCCCAGGCGCGTACGAGTGGCACGGTGAGTCTAGTGGGGGGCCCTCTAGGCTCGGTGCGTGACGACTAGGACGGTGCAGACCCGATGAGCGCGGAGCCCAGCGTGGTTGTGGGGCGTCTGGCGGCGCCCGACGTCCCCTCCGGGACGGTGACGCTCCAGCCCCCGCCCGAGCTCGTGCGGCCCGAGGGCGCGAGCGGCGCGCTCATGTCGATCATGCCCGTCGTCGGGTCGGTCGGCTCGATCGCGCTCATCTCGTTCGGGGCCGGCGGGCCAGGCGGCCAGACCCGCATCCTCATGGGCGCCGGCATCCTCGTCGCCTCGCTCGGGTTCGTCGTCGTCAACCTGCTGCGCCAGCGCAGCCAGCACCGGGCGCGGGTGACGTCGAACCGGCGCGAGTACCTGTTCTACCTCGCGGACCTGCGCGAGTCCGTCCGTGCCGCGGGCGCCCGGCAGCGCCGCGCGGCGCTGTGGCAGCTCCCCGACCCCCCGATGCTGCCGCTGCTGGTCGAGGAGGGCTCGCGCGTCTGGGAGCGCGCGCCCGTCGACCCGGACTTCCTCCACGCGCGGTTCGGGACGGGCGACGCGCAGCTCTGCCTCGAGCTGCTGCCACCGGAGACCGCGCCGCTCGCGCAGCTCGACCCGGTCGCCGCGTCGGCCGCGCACCGGTTCCTCCTCACGCACGCGATCGCGCACGACCTGCCGCTGCCGCTCGACCTGCAGCAGCACAGCCACGTCGAGGTCGCCGGGCTCGAGGCCCCGGCGCGCGCCCTCGCGCGGGCGATGCTCGTCCACCTGGCGGCGTTCGCCTCGCCCGAGCACCTGCGGATCGTCGTGGTCGCCGGCGCCTCGGCCGCCCCGGAGTGGGAGTGGGTCAAGTGGCTGCCGCACGCGTGGTCGCCGAGCGCTCGCGACGGCGCCGGTCCCCGGCGGCTCGTGACGAACGACGTCGACGAGGCGCTCGAACTCGCCGGCATCCTCGGCCGGCCCGACTTCTCCGCGCGGGGGACGCAGGAGCTCCCGCACGTCGTCGTGGTCCTCGACGGGGTGACGCCGCCGCTCGGGCACGACCTCGCGGCCGGGCTCCAGGGCGTCACCGTCCTGGACCTGCCGGCCGCCTGGAACGAGCTCGACGACCCGGCCCGCGCCCGACTCCTGCTGCGCGGCCGGCCCGGCGAGCCCGGCGGCATCCAGGTCGAGCTGCTGCGCCCCGGCGTCCCGGGCGTCCTCGCGCGAGCGGACGCGCTCGGCGTCGCCGAGGCCGAGGCGGCGGCGCGCCGGCTCACCCGTCACGGCCTGCCCAGCTCCGAGGTCGAGGGGACGCGACCGCAGACGTCGGCCGAGCTCGTCGACCTCCTCGGGCTCGGCGACGTGCGCGACCTCGACGTCACGAGCTCCTGGCGTCGCCGAGCGCTGCGCGACCGCCTGCGCGTGCCGATCGGGCTCACGCCGCACGGCCAGCCCGTCCACCTCGACATCAAGGAGGCGGCGCAGGGCGGCATGGGGCCGCACGGCCTCATCATCGGCGCGACCGGCTCCGGCAAGTCTGAGGTGCTGCGCACCCTCGTGCTGGCGCTCGCGATGACGCACTCCTCCGAGGACCTCAACTTCGTCCTCGTCGACTTCAAGGGCGGCGCGACGTTCGCCGGGATGTCCGACCTGCCGCACGTCTCGGCCATCATCACGAACCTCGGGCAGGAGCTCTCGCTCGTCGACCGGATGCAGGACGCGCTGCGCGGGGAGATGACGCGACGCCAGGAGCTGCTGCGCGCGGCCGGCAACTTCACGAACGTGACGGAGTACGAGAAGGCGCGCGCCACCGATCGGCCCGAGCTGGAGCCGCTGCCGGCCCTGCTCATCGTGTGCGACGAGTTCTCCGAGCTGCTCTCGGCCAAGCCCGAGTTCACCGAGCTGTTCGTCGCCATCGGGCGGCTGGGCCGCTCGCTCCAGATGCACCTGCTGCTCTCCTCCCAGCGGCTGGAGGAGGGCCGGCTGCGCGGTCTGGAGTCGCACCTGTCCTACCGGATCGGGCTGCGCACGTTCTCGGCGCAGGAGTCGCGCGCCGTGCTCGGGGTGCCGGACGCCTACGAGCTGCCGTCGATCCCGGGAACGGGCTACCTCAAGCCCGACACGACGACGATGCTCCAGTTCCGCGCCGCGTACGTCTCGGGTCCGCCGCCCCGGCGGCGTCGCCGGCGCGGCGCCGACGCGTCGGCCGTGCACGGCGAGGTCAGTCTCGTGCCGTTCACGGCGGCACCGGTCGGCTCGGCGCAGCCGGAGTCCGCGGACGCGGCTCAGCCCGGACGAGCGGAGCCGGACGACGCGCGCGCGACCTTCGACATCGCCGTCTCGCGGATGGCCGGGCACGGGCGCCCGGCGCACCGCGTCTGGCTGGAGCCGCTGGAGACCCCGCTCACCTACGACGAGCTGATGCCCGACCTCGCGGTCCTGCCCGGGCGCGGCCTGCACTCGCCGGCGTGGCGCGCGGCCGGCGACTTCGTGCTGCCCCTCGGCATGGTCGACCTCCCGCTGGAGCAGCGGCGCGAGACGCTCACGGTCACCCTGTCGGGGGCCGGCGGCAACCTCGCCGTCGTCGGCGGCCCGCGCAGCGGCAAGAGCACGGCGCTGCGCTCGGTCGTCACCGCGCTCGCGCTGACCCACTCGCCCCTCGAGGTGCAGGTCTACGTCATGGACTTCGGCGGCGGGACGTTCGCGCCGCTGCGGGACCTGCCGCACGTGGCCGGGATCGCCACGCGCAGCGAGGAGGAGATCGTCCACCGGATGCTCGCCGAGGTGCGCGGCATCGTCGACGCCAGGGAGCGGTTCTTCCGCGAGATCGGCGTCGACTCGATCGACACCTACCGGGCGCGACGCGTCCCCGGCCGGGGACCGGAGCAGGGCGGCATCGACGACGGCTACGGCGACGTGTTCCTCGTCATCGACGGCTGGTCGACGCTGCGGGCCGACTTCGACCAGATGGAGGTCGAGATCCAGGCCCTGGCCGCGCGCGGTCTCACGTACGGCCTGCACGTCGTGGTCGCCGCTGGGCGCTGGATGGACTTCCGCGCGCCGATGAAGGACGTGCTCGGCAGCCGCGTCGAGCTGCGGCTCGGCGACCCGGGGTGCCGGCGCGGGGGCGCCGGCGCGGCGGGGCAGGCGCGCGCCCGCCCGCCCCCCGGCCGGGGCGCGCCGGGGGCGGGCCGCTGAGGGGGGGGGCGGGGGGGGCGGGGGGGGGGCGGGGGGGCGGCGCGGCGGGGGGGGGGGGTCGCCCCCCTCGCCGGGGTGGGCCGGCGGGCGGGGCCCGGTCCCGCCGGTCCGAAGCTGCGGCTGCTGCCGGAGCGGATCACGCTCGCCGAGGTCCGCACGCTCGCGGGGGCCGACCCCACGGTGGCGCCCGTCCGGCGCGGTGGTCGGCCGGCGCCGCTGCTGCTCGGGATCGACGAGGCCGCGCTGGCGCCCCTGCGGCTCGACCTCGCACACGACCCGCACCTGTACCTGTTCGGGGACACCGGCTCCGGCAAGTCGGCGTTCCTGCGCGCGTACGCGGCCGAGCTGCGCCGCGTCGCCGCCCCGGACGCCGTGCAGATCTTCGCCGTCGACTACCGCCGGGCGCTGCTCGGCGAGATCCCCGAGGAGTACCTCGGTGGCTACCTGACGACGCACGACCAGGCGACCGCCCAGCTCCGCGACCTCGCCGACTACCTGCGCACGCGGCTGCCGGGTCCCGACGTCACGCCGGCCCAGCTCCGCTCGCGGTCGTGGTGGTCGGGGGCCGAGGTCGTCGTCATGGTCGACGACTACGACCTCGTCGCCACGTCCGCCGGGAACCCGCTGGCCGCGCTCGTCCCGCTGCTCGCGCAGGCGCGGGACGTCGGTCTGCACGTCGTGCTGACCCGGCGCAGCGGCGGCGCGAGCCGGGCGCTGTACGACCCGGTCGTCCAGGCGCTCCGCGACCTCGCCTCCCCCGGCATCCTGCTCTCCGGCGACCCAGCCGAGGGCCAGCTCATCGGCGCCGTCAAGGCGCGCCGGGCGGTGCCGGGACGCGCCCAGCTCGTCTCCCGCGAGCACGGGACGCGCGTGGCCCAGCTCGCCTGGACGGCCCCGACCGCCTGAGTCCCCGGCGGGCTCGGCCTCGGGTCAGGGACGGCGGGCGACGAGGACGAGCGTCCCCGCCCCGTCCTCGTCGTCGGCCAGCACCGCGTGCGCCGCGAGACCGGCGTGCACCGCGGCCGCGATCGCGGCCGCGCCCTGGCCGGGGGCCAGCTCGCTCACGGTCGCGCCTCCGGGGGCGAGCCACTCCCCCGCCGCCGCGAGCACGCGCCGGAGCACGTCCAGCCCGTCGTCGCCACCGTCGTGGGTCCGGCGCGGCTCCCCGTCGCGGGCGTCGCGCGGCAGCAGGTCGAGCTCGTCCGTCGGGACGTAGGGCACGTTCGCGACCAGCAGCGTCACCCGTTCCCGCAGGTCGGTCGGCACCCCGTCGACGACGTCGGCAACGCTCACGTCGCCCCACCCCGCGAGGTTGCGCTCGGCGCACGCGACGGCCCGGGGGTCGACGTCGCTCGCGTGGACGCGCGCCGGCCCACACAGCTCGGCGAGGACGCGGGCGATCGCGCCGGACCCGCAGCACACCTCCAGGAGCACGCCGCCGGGGGCGAGCAGCCGCCGGGCGACGGCGACGAGCGCCTCCGTCCGGCGGCGCGGCACGAAGACGCCCGGCGTCACGGCGATGCGCACGCCGGAGAGCTCGGCCCAGCCGAGCACGTGCTCGAGCCGCTCGCCGGCGACCCGGCGGCGCACGGCGGCCTCGCGGACCCCGCCCGCCTCGGGCAGCTCACCCAGGAGCCGGGCCTCGTCCTCGGCGAAGACGCAGCCGGCGGCGCGCAGCCGCGCGACCAGGTCGGCGGCGATCGGGTCGGCGGCGGACGGGTCGCCGGCCGCGGCGGCCCGCCCGGTCTCAGGCGAGGCGCTCGACCACGACGTCGGCGAACTCACCGAGGGCCTGCTTGGCCACGGAGTCGGGCAGGACGTCGAGCTGGGCGACGGCCTCGGCGGCGACGGCGCGAGCCATCTCGCGCGCCTCCTCCATGACGGGGTGCGCCGCGAGTCGGGCGACCACGGCCTCGAGCGCCTCCGGCGAACCGAGGTCGCCCGCGAGCGCGTCGAGGATCGCGGTCCCCTCGTCGTCGATCCTCCCGTCGGCGGCACGGCGCTGCAGCAGCAGCACCGGCATCGTCGGGACGCCCTCGCGCAGGTCCGTCCCCGGCGTCTTGCCGAGGACCTCGGCGGAGGAGGTGAGGTCGAGGACGTCGTCGGCGAGCTGGAAGGCGACGCCGACGCGCTCGCCGTACTCGACGACCGCGCGCAGCTCCTCGCCCGACAGGCCGGCGAACATGGCCCCGTAGTGCGCGGCCGCCGCGATGAGCGACCCCGTCTTCCCGGCCAGGACGCCGATGTGGTGCTCGACCGGGTCGTCGCCCTCCTGGGGGCCGAGCGTCTCGTGGAGCTGTCCGACGCAGAGCCGCTCGAACGTCTCGGCCTGGATCCGGACGGCCACCGGACCGAGCCCGGCGACGGTCTGCGAGGCGCGCGCGAAGAGCAGGTCGCCCGCGAGGATCGCGACGGAGTTGCCCCAGACCTCGTGCGCCGTCGGGACCCCGCGCCGGGTGGCGGCCGAGTCCATGACGTCGTCGTGGTACAGCGAGGCGAGGTGGGTGAGCTCGACGCCGACGGCGGCCTCGAGCACCTCCTCGCTCGTCCCCGTCCCGAGCTGGGCGGCGAGCAGCGCGAGCGCGGGGCGCATCCGCTTCCCGCCCGCGCTGAGCAGGTGGGAGGACGGCGCGTCGTCGAGCACCGAGGTCGCCGACACGGCCGCCTCGAGGCGGCGCTCGATCTCGGCGAGACCGTCGACGAGGGCGGCCTCGAGCTCGGGGTCGTTCGTCGGGAGCGGGGCCGAGGCGGCCGCCGGACCCGCGGGCGGGGCGCCCCCGGGGCTCGCGGGAGCCCCGGTGTCCCCGGTCGTCGTCACGTCAGTCACACGACGAACTTAGCCGCCTGCGCGAGCAGGTCGAGCACGGGCGTCGGCCAGACACCGAGCACCACCGTCGCGATCGCGCACACCCACAGGGCGACGCCCGTGAGCGCACCCGGCGTCACCGCGTCCGATCCGGGGCGCTCGGACTCCTCGGGCTCGGTGAAGAACATGAGCACGATGATCCGGACGTAGAAGAACGCGGCGGCGGCCGAGGCCACGACGGCGACGACGACGAGCGGCCACGCGCCGCCCTCGACGGCCGAGACGAACGCGACGAACTTCCCGACGAAGCCGGCCGTCAGCGGGATGCCCGTGAACGACAGGAGGAACAGCGTCATCATCCCGGCGAGCACCGGGTGGCGGCGGCCGAGCCCGGCCCACTGCGACAGGTGGGTCGCCTCGCCGGTGACGTTGCCCTCGGCGTCGCGCTCGCGGACCAGGGTGATGACGGCGAACGCACCGACCGTCGCCAGGCCGTACGCCAGCAGGTAGAAGATGAGCGACGACGGGCCGGAGGGGGACAGCGTCGCGATGGCGACGAGCGCGAACCCGGCGTGCGCGACGGAGGAGTAAGCGAGGATCCGCTTGATGTCCGTCTGGACGATCGCGAGGACGGTCCCGACGAGCATCGAGGCGATCGCGACCGTCCACAGCACGGGCTCGAGGTCCCAGCCGAAGCCGGGGGCGGCGACGTAGAGCAGGCGCAGGATCGCGCCGAACGCCGCCGTCTTCGTCGCGGCGGCCATGAAGCCCGTCACGGGGGTCGGGGCACCCTGGTAGACGTCCGGGACCCACGCGTGGAACGGCACGGCGCCGACCTTGAACAGGAGCCCGACGAGCACGAGCAGGAAGCCGATCACGGCCATCCCGTCCATCCCGACGGTCATCTCGGCCGCCGTCCCGAGGTCCGCGTAGCCGAGCGAGCCGGAGAAGCCGTACAGCAGCGCGACGCCGAAGAGGAACAGGGCCGAGGAGAAGGCGCCGAGGAGGAAGTACTTGAGCGACGCCTCCTGGGACAGCACGCGGCGCCGCCGCGCGAGGGCGGTCAGCACGTAGAGCGGCAGCGAGAGCACCTCGAGGGCGACGAACAGGACGAGCAGGTCGTTCGCCATCGGGAAGACGAGCATGCCCGCGAGGCTGAACAGCGCGAGCGGGAAGACCTCGGTCTGCTCCAGGCCGGCCTTGCGGGCGGCCTCCTCGTACGGCGAGCCGGGCGCGGCGGCCCCCTGGGGCGCGAACGCCTCCTCGCCGCTGGGCAGCCGCGACGCCATGACGGCGAAGCCGACGAGCGCGACCAGGCAGAGGACCATCTGGATGGCGAGCGTCGGACCGTCCTCGGCGAGCTGGCCGGCGACGAGGGTCGACTCGCCTCCGCCCACGACGACGCTCCAGCGCCACGCGACGAGGACGAGCGCCACGAGCGGCGCGGCCAGCGCGACGAACACCTGGACGGTGCGGCGGGAGGTCTTCGGGACGAAGGTGGCGACCACGACCCCGAGGATCGCGGCCCCGACGACGACGAGGATCGGCGAGAGCGCAGCCCACTGGATCTCGGGTGCGACGAACGAGTTCACTGGGCGCCTCCCATGGCGAGCACCTGCGAGATCGGGGTGAGCAGGTCGAGGACCGGCCCGGGGACGAACCCGAGGATCAGCATCGCGGCGACGACCGGGACCATCGCCCAGCGCTCACGCGCGGACAGGTCGGTGATCCGGCCCGACTCGGCGGCCTGCGCGATCTCCTCCGACGGCTGGCCCGTGAAGACCTTCTGGTAGACGAGGAGGAAGTAGACCGCGGCGAGCACGACGCCGAGCGTGGCGACCACGCCGGCGGCGATCGACTCGGGGAACGACCCGATGAGGACGAGGTACTCCCCGACGAACCCGGACAGGCCGGGCAGGGCGACCGAGGCGAGGCCGGAGACCAGGAACAGCCCGGCCAGGATCGGCGTGACCTTCTGCATCCCGCCCCAGGCCGCGATCCGGCGCGCCTGCGGCGACGTCGGGCCGCCCTCGAGCGAGCGCTCCGTGAGGAAGCCGCCGAGGAGGAACAGCCCGGCGATCGACAGGCCGTGCGCGAGCATGTAGAACATCGCACCGGTCAGCGCGACCTGCGAGCCGATGAAGATGCCGAGCACGATGAACCCGAAGTGCGACACCGACGTGAACGCGATGAACCGCATGAGGTCCTGCTGGCCGATCGCGACCAGCGCGCCGTAGAGCAGCGAGACGATCGCGAGCACGACGATGACCGGTGCGGCCCAGCGCGAGGCGTTCGGGAACAGCGGGAGGCACAGCGCGAGCATCCCGAAGGTGCCCACCTTGTCCAGCACGCCGACGAGCAGCGTGGAGGTGCCCGGCGTGGCCTGCGCCGTCGCGTCGGGCAGCCAGGTGTGGACCGGCCACATCGGGGCCTTGACCGCGAAGGCGACGAAGAACGCGACGAACAGCCACTTCTCCATCGTCGGGTCGGCGATGACGCCGGCGAGGTTGTCGATGAGGAAGCCCTGCTCCCCGCCCGGCCCGTTGAGGAACGTCACGACGACGCCGACGAGCATGACCAGCCCGCCCGCGAGGGAGTACAGCAGGAACTTGACCGCGGCCGCCCGCCGGTTCGGTCCGCCGAACATCCCGATGAGGAAGTAGACGGGCAGCAGCATGACCTCGAACACGACGTAGAACAGGAACAGGTCGCGTGCCGCGAACACCGCGACCATGAGGCCGGTGAGCGAGAGCAGCAGCGCGATGAACGTCGCGCGACGCCGGGCGACGAGCGCGGGGTCGGCGTCGTCGTCGGGGACGGCGCGCCAGTCCGACGCGATGACGACGGGGACGAGCCCGACGGCCAGGAGGACCATGACGAGGCCGAGGCCGTTGACGCCCACCGCGTAGCTGACGCCCATGGCGGGGATCCACGGCGCCGTCTGCGTGAGCTGGACGCGCGCGGCGTCGGCGACGTCGAACTGCGTCGCCATCGCGACCGCGATCGCGACGACGACGAGCGAGACGACGAGGCCGTACGCGCGGGCCACCTTGTGCAGGGCGGGGACGAACCAGAGGAGAGCCGCCGCGATGATCGGCAGCGCGATCAGGACGGTGATCCAGGGCAGGGTGCTCAAGTGTCTCCTCCTCTCTTACATCCGGACGAAGTGAAGGACGACGGCGATGAGGACGAACCCGCCGAGGATCATGAGGCCGTAGCTGCGCACCATGCCGTTCTGGAGCTTGCGCAGCGCCTGCCCGAGCCCGACGGTGCCCTCGGCGGCCCCCCGGATCGCGCCGTCGACCACGGCGGTGTCCGCGTAGACGAGCGTGCGCGAGAGGTCCTGGCCGGGGCGCTGGAAGACCGCCTCGTTGACGGCGTCGCCGTAGAAGTCCTGCCGGGCCGCGCGGGTGAGCACGCTGCCGGTCGGTGGGGTGATCGGGACGGGGTTGCGCCCGTACTGCCGCCACGCGAGCAGGATCCCGACCGCGACGAGCGCGAGCGAGACGCCCATGATGACCGGCACCGGGAGCACGGGCGGGTGCGCCTCGTGGTCGACGTGACCCGTCACCGGCTCGAGCCAGCCGACGATGCCGTCGCCGAGCGAGAGGAGGAAGCCGAGGGTCACGGCCCCGATCGCGAGGACGATCATCGGGATCGTCATGACGGCCGGGGACTCGTGCGGGTGGCGGACGGGGCGCCGGTCGTCGGGACCGAGCAGGTCGGCGTTGTCGACCCAGCGCGCCTTGCCGGTGAAGGTCATGAAGAACATCCGCGACATGTAGAACGCCGTGATGCCCGCGCCGACCAGCGTCACGGTGCCGAGCACCCAGGGCTGCCAGCCCGAGCCGACGAACGCCGCCTCGATGATCTTGTCCTTGGAGTAGAACCCGGCGAACGGCGGGACGCCCATGATCGCGAGCCAGCCGGCGCCGAACGTCAGCCAGGTGACGACCATGAACTTGCGCAGGGCGCCGTAGCGGCGCATGTCGACGTCGTCGCCCATCCCGTGCATGACGGAGCCGGCTCCGAGGAACAGACCGGCCTTGAAGAAGCCGTGCGTCACGAGGTGGAAGATCGCGAACGCGTACCCGATCGGGCCGAGCCCGGCCGCGAGCACCATGTAGCCGATCTGGGACATCGTCGAGCCGGCGAGCGACTTCTTGATGTCGTCCTTGGCGCAGGCGACGCCGGCCCCGAACAGGAGTGTCACGGCACCGATGACGACCACGACGAGCTGCGCGGTCGGCGCCGCGTCGAAGATCGAGGCCGACCGGACGATGAGGTAGACGCCGGCCGTCACCATCGTGGCGGCGTGGATCAGCGCGGAGACCGGCGTCGGGCCGGCCATCGCGTCACCGAGCCACGCCTGCAGCGGGACCTGCGCCGACTTGCCGCACGCGCCGAGCAGGAGCATGAGGCCCGTGGCGATCAGCATCGGGGAGTTGACGGTCGAGAGGGCGGCGACACCGGCGTCGACGTCGGCGAAGCTCACGCTGCCGAACGTGGCGAACAGGAGCCCCATCGCAACGATGAGCCCCATGTCGCCGACGCGGTTCATGACGAACGCCTTCTTCGCCGCGACCGCGTTCGGGGTGTGGAAGTTCCAGAACCCGATGAGCAGGTAGGACGCGAGACCGACGCCCTCCCAGCCGACGAACAGCAGCGCGTAGGAGTCCGCCATCACCAGGACGAGCATCGCGGCGACGAACAGGTTGAGGTACGCGAAGAACCGGCGGCGGGCCCGGTCGTGCGCCATGTAGCCGATCGAGTAGACGTGGATCAGCGTGCCGACGAACGTGATGAGCATGACGAAGGTCAGCGACAGCGGGTCGATCCGCAGCCCGGCCTCCACCGACAGGTCGCCGGCCGGCAGCCAGTCGTAGAGGGGGACGTCGATCACGCGCTCGGCGACGGGGCGACCCATCACCTCGAGCAGCACGAGGAGCCCGACGACGAACGACGCGGCGGACGCGACCGTCGCGAGCAGGTGGCCCCACGCGTTCGACCGCCGGCCGAGCAGCAGGAGCAGCCCGGAGCTGGCGAGCGGGACGGCGATGGCGAGCCAGGAGTACTCGATCATCCTCAGCCCTTCAGGAGACTCGGCTCGTCGACGGAGACGGTCCGTCGGGCGCGGTAGATGGACACGATGATCGCGAGCCCGACGACGACCTCGGCCGCCGCGACGACCATGACGTAGAACGCCATGACCTGACCGGTGAGCTGGCCGTGCACGCGGGAGAACGTGACGAGGGCGAGGTTGCACGAGTTGAGCATGAGCTCGACACCCATGAACGCGAGGATCGCGTTGCGGCGGGTGAGCACGGTCACCGCCCCGATGGTGAACAGGATGCTCGAGAGCACCAGGTAGTGCATGAGGGTCACGACCGGTCCCCCTTCTCCTCGAGGTCGGACCGGCCGTCGTCGGTCGGTTCCGACTCGTGATCGGACTCGGGCTCCGGCAGGTCGCCGCGCTCCTCGGCGAGCATGTCCTCGACCGTCTCCGTCACGACCGCGCGCTCGAGGTCGGCCTCGGCCGCGAGCGCGGCCGCCGACTGCTCGGGCGTCGGCGCGGGCGGCCGGGACAGGTAGCGGCCCTCGGCGATCTGGGCGACGTGACCGTCGAAGCTCGCCGGGTCCAGCTCCTGGCCCCGGATGCGCAGGACGCGCGGGACCGAGATGTCGATCGGGCGGCCGTACGGGTCGAGGGCCGGGACGTCGGCGGCGTTGTGCTCGGCGTAGACACCGGGCGCCGGCATCGGGGTGAGGACCTGCGACCCCTCGCCGCGCGCGTAGGCGCGCTGGCGCAGCCGCACGGTCGCCTTCTGGTTGCGGGCCTGCTGGAGCGCCTCGCGGTGGGTCAGCGTGATCGCCGAGAGCGCCGCGACGATGAGCAGCACCCCGACGAGCTCGAGCGTGAACACGGTCGCGCCGAAGATCACGTGGGCGACGCCGGCCGGGTTCGTGTTGGCGTTGGCGACCTCGAGCCCGACGGCGTCCGGCAGCGTCGCCGTGACGATCACGCCGGCCAGGACGGCGACGAGGCCGGCCCCGAGGACGTACGCGACCCAGCGCTGCGCCTTGAGCGTGTCGACCGCGGCGTCGGCGGCATCGACCCCGACGAGCATGAGCACGAAGACGAACAGGATCATGATCGCGCCGGTGTAGACGACCACCTGAGCGACGCCGAGGAACGGCGCCTCGAGCATCGTGTAGAGGAACGCCATGCCGATCATGACGAAGATGAGCCCGACGGCGGCGTGCACCGGCTTGCGCGCGAACAGCAGCGCGAGCGCGGCGATCACCATGAGGGGCGCGATGATCCAGAAGATCGCGACCTCCCCGCCGGTTCCGACGACGGAGTCCATCAGTCCCTCCCCTTGGCGGACGAGGCGCCCGCGGATCCAGCCGGTGCCGCGCCGGCCGCCTTGACGGCCGCCGGGAGGCTCGGGTCCTCGGGACGCTCCCGCTCCACCCAGGCCACCTGGGACGGGGTCGGCGCGGTGACGTCGCCCGCGTAGTAGTCGCGGTCCGTCGTGCCCTCCACCATCGGGTGCGGCGCGGCGAGCATCCCCTCCCTGAGCGGGGCGAGCAGCTCGTCCTTGGTGAAGATGAGGCCCTCGCGGGTCGGGCCGGCGAGCTCGTACTCGTTCGTCATCGTGAGCGCGCGCGTCGGGCACGCCTCGATGCACAGGGCGCAGAAGATGCACCGCAGGTAGTTGATCTCGTAGACGCGGCCGTAGCGCTCGCCGGGCGAGAACTGCTCGTCTGGCGTGTTCTCGCCGGCCTCGACGAAGATCGCGTCCGCCGGGCAGGCCCACGCGCACAGCTCGCAGCCGATGCACTTCTCCAGCCCGTCCGCGTAGCGGTTGAGCTGGTGGCGGCCGTGGTAGCGCGGCTGCGTCGGGTGCTTCACGAACGGGTACTGCTCCGTGACCATCGGCCGGAACATGTTCGAGAACGTGACGCCGAAGCCGGCGACGGGGGCGAACAGCTCCGCGATCGCGCTGCCGCGCCTGGCGACGGCGGCGTCCGTGATCGGCGTGCTGGACCCCGTCGAGCCGGCCCTCTGCTCTGGCTCAGCCATGGCTGGACTCCTCGTTTCCGGACGGTGCGGACGATGGGGTGGCACCGGCGTCGGCGGCCGGGCCGGTGCCCGCCGTCGCGGCGCCCGGGACGAGCCCGACGGACACGGTGCGACGCCGGGGGGCCGGCGGGAGGACCTGGCCGGGCAGCGGCGGGACGGGGTAGCCGTCCGCCAGCGGGTCGTACTCCCGCGGGACGGTCGCGGCGACCACCGGTTCGGGTTCCTTCCTGGTCGGCCAGACCAGGAGCAGGACGAGGGCGACCCCGAGCGGGATCGCGATCCACCACAGGAGCGTGGAGAGCTGGACCTCAGCGAACTGGCGCGTCGCCTGCACGGCCACGACGGCGACGAGCCACACGAGCGCCGTCGGGATGAGGACCTTCCAGCCGATGTTCATGAACTGGTCGTACCGGAAGCGCAGCAGCGTCCCGCGGACCCAGAAGAAGAAGAACATGACGAGCCACATCTTGAGGAAGAACCACAGGAAGGGCCACCAGCCCTCGTTGAACATGCCGCCCGCGATGGCCGAGATCGGCCACGGGGCGCGCCAGCCGCCGAGGAAGAGCGTCGTCGCGATCGCCGAGACGTTGAACATGTTGATGTACTCGGCGAGGAAGAACCAGGCGAACTTCATCGAGGAGTACTCGGTCATGTGACCAGCGACCAGCTCCCCCTCGGCCTCGGGCAGGTCGAACGGGAGGCGGTTGACCTCACCGACCATCGAGACGATGTAGACGAGGAACGCCGGCAGGAGGGCCAGCGCCCACCAGAAGTTCGTCTGCGCCTCGACGATCGCCGAGGTCGACATCGACCCGGAGACCACGAACACGCTCACGAGCGAGAGGCCCATGGCCAGCTCGTAGGAGATCACCTGCGCCGTGCCGCGGACGGAGCCGAGCAGCGGGTACGTGGAGCCGGAGGCCCAGCCGCCGAGCATGATCCCGTACACGCCGAACGAGGCGACGGCCAGGATGTAGAGCACCGCGACCGGCATGTCGGTGAGCTGCAGCGGCGTGAGGACGCCGAACATGCTGACCTCGGGGCCCATGGGGATGACCGCGAAGATGAGCAGCGAGGCGAACACCGTGATGAGCGGCGCGAGGATGTAGACGAACTTGTCGGCCGCCTTGACGATCATGTCCTCCTTGAGGAGGAGCTTGATCGCGTCGGCGAGCGACTGGAACAGGCCGAGCGGACCGTGGGTGTTCGGGCCGGGCCGCACCTGCATCCGGCCGAGCACGCGCCGCTCGGCCCAGATGGCGAGCAGCACGTTGAGCAGCAGGAAGACGAGGATCCCGACGGCCTTGATGACCCAGATCCACCAGGTGTCGTTGCTGAAGTCGGCGACGACGCCATGGTTGACGGCGTTCACTTGGCCACCTCCACGATCTCTCCGGCGCGGACGCCGAGATGGGCGGTCGAGGGGAAGTCCCTCGGGTCGGCCGGCACCCACACGACACCGTCGACCACGCCGGCGACGACGAGCGGGTACTCCGCCTCGCCGCGCGGGCCGCGCAGCCGCACCGTCGGGGAGTCGGCGACGCCGAGCGCGTCCGCCGTCGCCCGCGACATCATCGCGACCGGGCGGCGCGCCGTCCCGGCCAGGTGCGGCTCGAAGTCCTGGCCGCGACCGGCGTCGAGCAGGAGCCGCCACGTGGCGAGCACCGCCTGACCCTCGCCGGGCGCCGGCACCGGGCCGGGCTGGGCCGCGCCGAGCGCGACGCGCTCGCCGCGCCAGAGCTGCGGCTCGGTGGCGGTGAGCGTCACGCCGAGCTCGTCGCAGAGCATCCGAATGACCTCGGCGTCGCTGCGGGCCGGCGTCTCGAACACCTCGTCGAACCGGCGCGGCCGGCCCTCCCAGGTGAGGAACGTGCCGGCCTTCTCGACGGGGGGCGCCACGGGGAGCACGACGTCGGCCAGCTCGGTGACCTCCGACGCGCGGACCTCGAGCGAGACGACGATCCCGCCGGCGGCGCGGACCGCCTCGAGCGCGGCGCGGGCCGCGTCCGGGTCAGGCAGGTCGGACAGCTCGACACCGCCGATCACGACGCCGGCGAGCTCGCCGGAGGCGAGGGCGGCGAGGATCCCGACGAGGTCGCGCCCCGGCGTCTCGGGCACCGGGGCGCCCCAGGCTGCGGCGATCTCGGCGCGCGCGGCCGGGTCGGCCACGGGGCGGCCGCCGGGCAGGAGCTGCGGCAGCAGGCCGGCCTCGACCGCGGCGCGGTCGCCGGCGCGGCGCGGGACCCACGCGAGGCGGGCGCCCGTGCGCGTCGCCAGCTCGGCCGCCGCGGCGAGACCGCCGCGGACGGCGGCGAGCCGCTCGCCGACGAGGACGACGCCGAGGCGTCCCTCCCCGCCGAGCTCCGTCACCGAGGCCAGCACCTCGGGCTCGGTGCCGGGCGCCGCGGGCAGGAGCGTCGCGTGCATCTTGGTCGAGCCGCGGGACAGGAACGGGGCGACCGTCCGGACGCGGGTGCCGCCGGCGAGGACAGCCTTGCGCAGCCGCAGGAAGATCGTCGCCGCCTCGTCCTCCGGCTCGAGGCCGACGAGCAGGACGTCGGCGTTCTCCAGGTCCCCGTACGTGACGCCGATCCCGGACGCGGCGACGCGCGCGGCCAGGAAGTCGGCCTCCTCGGAGCTGCCGTAGGCGCGGGAGCGGAAGTCGACGTCGTTCGTGCCGAGGACGCCGCGGGTGAAGGAGCTCCAGGCGAGCGCGTCCTCGTAGGTGAGGCGGCCGCCCGGCAGGGCTGCGAGACGACCGCGGCGCTGCGCGAGCAGCGTCGCGGCGACGTCGAGCGCGTCGCCCCAGCTCGTCTCGACGAGGTCGCCCGTCCCGTCCGGGTTCTCCCGGACGAGCGGCGCGAGCAGCCGGTCGGGCGCCGCCTGCCAGCGGAAGGCGAACCGGTCCTTGTCGCTGACCCACTCCTCGTTGACGGCCATGTCCTCGCCGGCGAGGCGACGCAGGACGACGCCGCGGCGGTGGTCGACGCGGATCGCGGCGCCACAGGCGTCGTGCTCGGCGATCGACGGGGCGGAGACGAGGTCGAACGGGCGGGCGCGGAAGCGGTAGCTCGCCGAGGTGAGCGCGCCGACCGGGCAGATCTGGATCGTGTTGCCCGAGAAGTAGGAGGCGAACGGCTGACCGGACTCGTCGAGCTCGGCCGGCCCGACGGGCGAGCTGCCCGTGAAGCCGAGCACCTCGGCGTCGAACACGCCGATCTGCTGGCGCGCGCCCCGCATCTGCAGGTCGATGAACGGGTCGCCCGCGATCTCGTCGGAGAACCGGGTGCAGCGCTGGCACAGGATGCAGCGCTCGCGGTCGAGGAGGATCTGGGTCGAGACCGAGATCGGCTTCGGGTAGGTCCGCTTGACGCCGTGGAACCGACTGACCTCGCGGCCGGCCGTCATCGCCTGGTTCTGCAGCGGGCACTCGCCGCCCTTGTCGCAGATGGGGCAGTCGAGGGGGTGGTTGATGAGGAGGAACTCCATCACCCCCTCCTGCGCCTTGTCCGCGACCTCGCTGGTCATCTGCGTGTTGACGACCATGCCAGGGGAGACCTCGAGCGTGCAGGAGGCCTGCGGCTTCGGCATCGGGCGCAGGGTGCCCTCGCGGTCCGGCATCGCGACCTCGACGAGGCACTGGCGGCAGGCGCCGGCCGGCTTGAGCAGCGGGTGGTCGCAGAAGCGCGGGATGGCGATCCCGAGGTCCTCGGCCGCCCGGATGACGAGCGTGCCCTTGGGCACCTCGGTGGTGAAGCCGTCGATCGTCACCTCGACGAGCGGCACGAGCTGCGTAGCCGGCGTGGGCTGCGTCGTCGTCATGCCGTGACCTCCTTGGGGGTACGGGCGGGGTTCGAGGTCACGCTCTCCAGCGCGCTGGCCTCCGGCGGGAAGAGCTCCCACGCCGGGGTGTGGCAGCCCGCCTCGAACTCGTCGCGGAAGTGCTGCAGGCCGCTCGTGACCGGCGTCGTCGCGGCGTCGCCGAGCGCGCAGAAGCTGCGGCCGAAGATGTTGTTCGCGACGTCGTCGAGCGTCTGGATGTCCTCGGGCGTCCCCTGCCCCGCCTCCAGGCGGTGCATGAGCTGCTGCATCCAGTAGGTGCCCTCGCGGCACGGGGTGCACTTGCCGCACGACTCGTGCTTGTAGAAGTCGATCCAGCGCGTCACGGCCCGCACGACCGAGACCGTCTCGTCGAAGATCTGCAGCGCGCGCGTGCCGAGCATCGAGCCGGCGGCGGCCACCGAGTCGAAGTCGAGCGGGACGTCGAGGTGCTCCTGCGTGAGGATCGGCGTGGAGGAGCCGCCCGGGGTCCAGAACTTGAGCCGGTGGCCCCTGCGGATGCCCCCGGCCAGCTCGAGCAGCTCGCGCAGCGTGATGCCCATGGGCGCCTCGTACTGGCCGGGGCGCTCGACGTGGCCGGAGAGGGAGAAGATGCCGTGCCCGGAGCTCTTGGCCGTGCCGAGCCCGGAGAACCACTCGGCGCCACCGAGGACGATGCCCGGCACCGACGCGATCGACTCGACGTTGTTGACCACCGTCGGGCGGGCATACAGGCCCGCGACGGCGGGGAACGGCGGCTTGAGCCGGGGCTGGCCGCGGCGGCCCTCGAGCGAGTCGAGCAGCGCCGTCTCCTCGCCGCAGATGTAGGCGCCGGCGCCCGCGTGGACCGTGACCCTGAGGTCGCCGAGCAGCCCGGCGTCGCTCGCCTCGCGAACGGCGGCGAGCAGGCGGCGGTAGACCTGGACGACCTCGCCGCGCAGGTAGATGAACGCGTGGTCGCAGCCGATCGCGCGCGAGGTGATCGCCACGCCCTCGACGAGGACGTGGGGGTTGGCCATCATGAGCGGGATGTCCTTGCACGTCCCCGGCTCGGACTCGTCCGCGTTGACGACGAGGTAGCGGGGGCCGCCGTCCGGCGGGGGGAGGAAGCTCCACTTGAGGCCGGTCGGGAAGCCGGCGCCGCCGCGGCCGCGCAGGTTCGACCCCTTCACCAGGTTGACGATGTCACCCGGGGCCATGTCGTTCGCGATCGCGAGCGCGCGGTACCCGCCGTGCTCGCGGTAGGTCTGGAGCGTCCAGGACGCCTCGGCGTCCCAGATGTCCGACAGGACGGGGGTCAGCACGTCGGTCATGACTCGCTCCCAGAGGTCTCACCCTGCTGATCGGGCTCGCCGCGGTTGTCCGCGCCGCTGGCCTCGGCCTCGCCGATCGGCTCGGCGTGCTCGGCGCTCGAACCCGGCTCACCGACGCCGGCGTCACCGGCCGCCTCGGCCGTCGTCGCGTCCGAGGCCGGCTCGCCGGTGGCCGCCCGCGGCTCCGCGGCCGCCTCGGCGCCGGGCGATCCGGCCGGGTAGGCCGGGGCGGCCCAGTGCCGCTCGCGCGAGATCTCGAGGCCGACGAGCGTCGGGGCGCCGCCGGCGGGGCCGTCGTCGACCAGGCCGTCCTCGAACCCGGCCAGGACCCTCGAGACGGACCTGAAGTCCTGCACGACGGGGCCGCGGTCGGCCCGGACCGGCGTCCCGGAGCGCAGCTCGTCGACCACCTCGACCGCGCGGGCCGGGGTCATGTTGTCGAAGAACTCCCAGTTGACCATGACGACCGGGGCGTAGTCGCAGGCGGCGTTGCACTCGATCCGTTCGAGCGTGATGGCGCCGTCGTCCGTCGTCTCGTCGTTGCCGATCCCGAGGTGGGAGCTGACGGCGTCGTAGACCGCGTCGCCGCCCATGACGGCGCACAGCGTGTTCGTGCAGACGCCGACCGTGTAGCTGCCGTTCGGCTTGCGCTTGTACTGGCTGTAGAACGTCGCGACGGCCGAGACCTCGGCGCGGCTCAGGTCCAGCAGCTCGGCGCACAGCGCGATGCCGCGGGGCGAGACGAACGAGTCGACCGACTGGATGAGGTGGAGCATCGGCAGCAGCGCGCTGCGGGGCTCGGGGTAGCGCGCGATGATCGCCGCGCTGTCCTCGCGCAGCCGCGCCTCGGTCGCCGGGTCGTAGCCCGAGGGTCCGCCGGACGGGGTCGCGACGGCCGATGCGGCCATGGCGTCCGCCAGGTGCAGGTCGTCGGTCATCGGTCGACACCTCCCAGGACGGGGTCGATCGAGGCGACTGCCACGACGACGTCGGCGATCTGCCCGCCCTCGCACATGGCCGCCAGCGACTGGAGGTTGGTGAAGGACGGATCACGGAAGTGGGCGCGGTAGGGACGCGTCGCGCCGTCGGAGACGAGGTGGACGCCCAGGTTGCCCTTGGCGTGCTCGACGTCGACGAACACCTGGCCGGCCGGGACGCGGAAGCCCTCGGTCACCAGCTTGAAGTGGTGGATGAGCGACTCCATCGAGTGGCCCATGATCTCGCGGATGTGGGCGGCGGAGGTGCCCTGGCCGTCCGGGCCGATGGCGAGCTGGGCCGGCCAGCGCACCTCGGGGTCGGCGACCATGACCGGGTGGCTGCCGCCGGCCCTGTCCTGCGCGTCGATCCGATCCATGACCTGCTCGACGATGCGCATCGACTCGTCGATCTCGTCGAACCGGAGCAGGATTCGCGAGAAGGCGTCGGCGTCGGAGGAGGTCGGGACCTTGAAGTCGTAGGTCTCGTACCCGCAGTACGGGTCGTCCTTGCGCAGGTCGAACGGGAGGCCGGCGGAGCGCAGGATCGGCCCCGTCACCCCGAGCGACATCGCCGTCGAGAGCGGCAGGTAGCCGATCCCGATGGCGCGGCCCTTCATGATCGGGTTCGCGTCGATCAGCTTGTGCAGGTGGCCGACGTACTGGAAGAACCGCGGCATCATCTCGCGGATGGCCGCGGTCGTCCCCGGCGGGATGTCCTGGGCGAGCCCGCCCGGGCGGATGTACGCGTGGTTCATCCGCAGGCCCGAGACGAGCTCGAAGATCTTGAGGATCTCCTCGCGGGCGGTGAACGCCTCCGTCATGATCGTCGTCGCGCCGAGCTCGTTGCCGCCCGTGCCGATCGCGACGAGGTGCGACGCGGCGCGCTGCAGCTCCATGAGCAGGACGCGGACGAGCGTGGCGCGCTCAGGCGCCTCGATGCCGAGGAGCTTCTCGACGCCGAGGCAGTAGGCGACCTCCTGGAAGAACGGGGCGACGTAGTCCATGCGCGTGCAGTACGTCACGCCCTGGGTCCACGTGCGGAACTCCATGTTCTTCTCGATGCCCGTGTGCAGGTAGCCGATGCCGACCCGCGCCTCGCGGACGGTCTCGCCGTCGAGCTCGATGATGAGCCGGAGCACGCCGTGCGTCGACGGGTGCTGGGGACCCATGTTGACGACGATCCGCTCCTCGCCGAGCCGGGCCGCCTCCTCGGCGATCTGCGCCCAGTCGCCGCCGTGCGCGGTGAACGACGCGGCGCCGTCGAGGTCCTCCTCGACGCCGTCGACGAACGTGGACTCGGTCGCGCCGTCGACGCGGCCGGTCCGGGACGTGTGGTGAGCCGTGCTCATCGGTAGGACCTCCGCTGGTCGGCGGGGGGCACGGTGGCGCCCTTGTACTCGACGGGGATGCCGCCCAGCGGGTAGTCCTTGCGCTGGGGGTGGCCGACCCAGTCGTCCGGCATCGCGATGCGGGCGAGGCCGGGGTGGCCGTCGAAGATGATCCCGAAGAAGTCCCAGGTCTCGCGCTCGTGCCAGTCGTTGACCGGGTAGACGTTCGTCGTCGACGGGACGTGCGGGTCGGCGTCCGGCACCGCGACCTCGAGCCGCAGCAGCCGGGGACCGTTCGTGATGGAGCGCAGGTGGTAGACGGCGTGCAGCTCGCGGCCGGCGTCCTCCGGGTAGTGCACCCCGCTGACGCCGAGCGACAGGTCGAAGCGCAGGTCCTGCTCGTCGCGCAGGAGGCGGCAGACCGTCACGAGGTGCTCGCGCGCGATCTCGAGCGTCAGCTCGCCGCGGTCGACGACGACCTTGCGCACGGCCGCCCCGTAGGCGATCCCGTTGTCCTCGAGCACCTCGGCGAGGATGTCGACGACCTCGTCGAACCAGCCGCCGTAGGGCCGCTCGGTCGGGACGTCGATGACGACGGAGACCTGGAGACCGCGGAAGCCGGACGTGTCGCCCGTGTCCGTGTTGCCGAACAGGCCCTGGCGGGTGGCGACGAGGTCGCCGCGGGCCTGGTCCTCCAGCGCGGGGGCCGGCGACTCGGCCAGCTCAGCCAGCCCGACCGCCTCCCCCTCGACGACCTCGCCCGCGTCGTCCAGCTCGCCGGACGTGACGGCGGCGGGGTCGGTCGGGGCGGCGGCCGGAGCCTCGGGCACGGCGGACGACGGCGCGTCGGGGCGCGTCTCCTCGGGCGGGGTCGCCTTGCTCCCCGGGGTGTCGGTGCTCATGCGAGCAGCCCCTTCTGGGCGTGCGTCGGGGTGGCGGCGAGCGCCGCGGCCTCGACGCGACGGGCGATCTCGTCCCGGCGGGCGCCGAGCGGCGCCTTCTTGACCTGCTCGTGCAGCTCGAGGATCGCGTTCAGCAGCATCTCCGGGCGCGGCGGGCAGCCGGGCAGGTAGATGTCGACGGGGACGACGTGGTCGACGCCCTGGACGATCGCGTAGTTGTTGAACATCCCGCCGGAGGACGCGCAGGCGCCCATCGACAGGACCCACTTCGGCTCGGACATCTGGTCGTAGACCTGACGCACGATGGGGGCCATCTTCTGCGACAGCCGGCCCGAGACGATCATGAGGTCCGCGTGGCGCGGGGAGGCCCGGAAGACCTCCATGCCGAACCGGGAGATGTCGAAGCGGGGCGTGCCCGTCGCCATCATCTCGATGGCGCAGCACGCGAGCCCCATCGTGACGGGCCACATCGACGCCTTGCGGGCCAGCCCGACGATGTCGCCGATCGCGCCCAGTGCGAAGCCGGGAGCCTGCTCCTCGATACCGCGTCCCATGTCCGCCTCCCTCAGTCCCAGTTCAGGGCGCCGCGGCGCCACTCGTAGATGTAGGGGACGGTGATGAGGGCGAGGAAGCCCATCATCGCGACGATCCCGAAGACGGCCAGGTCGTGGAAGGCGACGGCCCACGGGTACAGGAAGACCACCTCGATGTCGAAGATGATGAACGTCATCGCGACGAGGTAGTACTTGATGTTGAACCGGCCGTGACCGACGGCGTGCGGCGTCGGCTGGATGCCGCACTCGTACGCCTCGAGCTTGGCGCGCGAGTACACGCGCGGCCCGATGATCGCGCTGGCGCCGACGCCCCCGAGGGCGAGCAGGGCCGCGACCCCCATCATGACGAGGATCGGAGTGTAGGGATTGGTCATGCCGCAGGCACCACCTTCGTCAGTGCGGTGATGATCCGGTCCATGGCGTCGCCGCCCGTCCGGTCGTAGGAGTCCGACAAGAGCTTGTGGACGAACTTCATGAGCGTCGGGCGGGGCAGCCCGTACTTCGTGCAGACGCGCATGACGCGCGGGTGCTCGATGATCTTCACGAACTGCTTGCCAAGGGCGTAGTAGCCGCCGAGCTCGGCCCGCATGAGGCGCGGGTACGCCTGCATCGCGCGCTCCCGGCTGGCCGCGTCGGGACGCGCGAGCGCCTGGGCGATGACGTCGGCGGCGAACCGGCCGGCCTGCATCGCGTAGGCGATGCCCTCGCCGTTGAACGGGCTCACCATGCCGCCGGAGTCGCCGACCAGGAGCAGGCCGTCCGCGTAGAGCGGCTTGCGGTTGAACGCCATCGGCAGGGCGGCGCTGCGCACGGGACCGACCTGGTTCTCGGGCGTGAAGCCCCACTCCTGCGGGACGTTGGCGATCCAGCGCGCGAACACGTCGCGGTAGTTGATCGTCGTCGCCTTGGCGTCCGAGGAGACGCTGCCGAGGCCGACGTTCGCCAGACCGTTGCCGAGCGCGAAGATCCAGCCGTAGCCAGGCAGGAGCGCCGACTCCCCCGGCTTGCCGTCCCACAGCTCGAGGTGGGACTCCATCATGTCGTCGTCGGCCCGCGGCGTGCCCTCGGGCGTGCGGAAGTAGGTGCGGACGGCGACGCCGAGCGGGCGGCTCGCCAGCTTCTCGCGCCCGACGCTCGTGGCCAGCCGGGCGGCGACCCCGCCGGCGTCGACGACGTAGGGGGCGGTGAAGGTCAGCTCGGGCTCACCGGTCGCGCGACCGCGCGCGTCGACGCGCTTGACGGTGACGCCCGCGATCCGGCCGTCGTCGGAGCGGACCGCGCCGGTCACGCTGTGCCCCTCGAGGAGCCTCGCCCCGCTGGCGACCGCGTGGCGGGCGAGGGTCTCGTCCAGGTCCTCGCGGGTGCGGGTGAGGCCGTAGCTCGGGACGGTCTCGAGCTCCGGCCACGGCATCTCGATCCGGTGCCCGCCGCCGACGACGCGCAGCCCGACGTTGCGCAGCCAGCCGTCGTCCTCGCGGATCGGCACGCCCATCGAGATGAGCTCGGCGACCGCGCGCGGCGTGAGGCCGTCGCCGCAGATCTTGTCGCGCGGGAAGGTGGCCTTCTCCAGCACGACGACGTCGAGCCCGCGCTGGGCGAGGTAGTGCGCCGTCGCGGCTCCACCGGGACCCGCGCCGACGACGATGACGTCGGCGCTAGCAGTCGCGGCTGCCATCGTCATCACCTCGCTGTCCTGCCTGTGCCATGTCCTGCCTGAACGTGCCGCCCGGGCCGTCGCCGAGGCGGCGTCCCGCGGCACGGTGTGCCGAAAATCCGAGGTCCGAGCACGCGGCTGACGGCGTCTCGCGCGCAGACCGTTTTCACTCTAGTTAGGCCCTCCGGGGGTGTCTCCCAAGGCTTACCTAACCACGTGTCGCGGCCTCGCGCTCGGCCTATTTTCGCTACACCTGAGGCCCGAATTTCGGGACCAAGGTCAGGGTCGGTTCAGGGCTTGACGGCCCGGTGCAGGGCGACGATCCCGAGGCTGAGGTTGCGGTAGGACACCGACCGCCAGCCGGCCTCGTGCAGGAGCGCGGCGACGCCCTCCTGGTCCGGCCAGTCGAGGATCGACTCCTCGAGGTAGTCGTAGGCCTCCGGGTTGGAGCTGAAGGTGCGCGAGACCGGCGTGAGGACGGTGCGCAGGAACAGCCGGTAGCCCTGGTCGACGATCCCGACCGGCGGGGTGGAGAACTCGCACACGACGATCCGGCCGCCCGGGCGCGTGACGCGGAGCATCTCCCGCAGCCCCTGGACGGCCGGGCTCACGTTGCGCAGCCCGAACGAGATCGTCACGGCGTCGAACGTGTCGTCGGCGAACGGCAGCGCGGTGGCGTCGCCGGCGACGAACGCCAGGTCGGGGCGGCGTCGCTTGCCCTCGAACACCATCCCCGTCGAGAAGTCGCACGCGACGGCGTCGACGCCCCGGTCCGCGAGCGCGGCCGTGGACGTCCCGGTGCCGGCCGCGAGGTCGAGCACGCGCTCCCCCGGCGCCGCGTCGATGGCGCGAACGGTGGCTCGGCGCCAGGCCCGGTCCTGCCCGACGGACAGGATGTCGTTGGTGAGGTCGTAGCGGCGCGCGACGTCGTCGAACATCTCGGCGACGGCGGCGGGATCCTTGTCGAGCTGGGCGCGGGCCATAGGACGATCCTCCCATCTCCGCGGCGTAGGCTGGCCGCGATGTCCGAGGCCGCCACCAGCGAATCGCCCTCCCGCGCGCTCGCGCCGGCGCGGGTGTCCGTGCGCACCCTCGAGATCGACGACCCGGGCGACCTCCTCGCGCTGCTGCCGGACGGGGGGCCGGACACGCTCGTCTGGCTGCGCCGCGACGAGGGCATGGTGGCGTGGGGCGAGGCCGCGCGGATCGACACCCGCGGCGAGGGACGCATGCTGACGGCCGACGCGCGGCTGCGCGAGCTCGCCGCCGCCAGCACCGTGGTTGACGAGGTCAACCTGCCCGGCACCGGGCTCGTCGCGTTCGGCTCGTTTGCGTTCGACGACGAGGACCCGTCGGGCGGGACGCTCGTCGTCCCCCGCGTGCTGGTCGGGCGGCGACAGACCCCCGGCGGCGTGCGCGCGTGGGTCACGCTCGTCGACGCCGCCGAGGGGACGGACGCGGGCGTCGGCGACGACCCCGGCGTGACCGGTGCGCTCGCCGGACCGCGCTCGCCGGTGCGCGAGCCGCGGGACGTGACCTGGGAGCCGGGCGCCCACTCCGGCGAGGACTGGATGGCCCGCGTGGCCGACGCGGTCGCGCGGATCCGGCGCGGCGACGCGGCGAAGATCGTGCTCGCGCGGGACGCGGTCGCCGTGACGAGCGAGCCGCTCGACCTGCGGGCCCTCACCACCCGGTTCGCCCGGGCCTACCCCACGACGTGGACGTTCGCGGTCGACTCGCTCGTCGGCGCCACCCCCGAGCTGCTGGTCCGGCGCGAGCGCGGCCTCGTCGCCTCGCGCGTGCTGGCGGGCACGATCCGGCGCACCGGCAACGACGAGGCCGACCTCGCGCACGCCGCGGCGCTGGCGCGCTCGTCCAAGGACCTCGAGGAGCACGAGCTGGCCGTGGCGTCGCTCGCCGAGGCGCTGGAGCCGTTCGTCGCGTCGGCGAACGTGCCCGAGGTGCCGAGCGTGCTCCACCTGCCCAACGTCATGCACCTGGCGACGGACGTGACGGCGGTGCTCGCCCCCGGCGACGCCAGCGACGCGCCGGACCGCGCCGGGGCGCTCCCGTCCGTCCTGCGGCTCGCGGCCGCCCTCCACCCGACCGCGGCCGTCGGCGGGACCCCGACGCGGGTCGCCGTCAGCCTCGTCCGCGAGATCGAGGGGATGCCGCGCGGCCGGTACGCGGGCCCGGTCGGCTGGCTCGGCGCCGACGGCGACGGCGAGTTCTGCATCGCGCTGCGCTGCGGACGGATCGAGTCGGACGACCCACGCCGGATCCGCGTGTTCGCCGGCTGCGGCATCGTCGCGGCGTCCGACCCGCAGTCGGAGCTGGACGAGACCGAGGCGAAGTTCGAGCCGGTCCGCCAGGCGCTGCGCTGACCGCCGACGTCGAGCCCGACCCGTCCGAGCGCCGAGCTCGACCCCCGCATGCGACGAGGCCCGGTCCCTCGCGATCGATGTCGCGAGGTCCGGGCCTCGTCGGGCGAGACGGCCTGACCTCCGTCTCACCGGCAGCGCGGGCGGCCTGACCTCCACCCGCGCGGGTCTGCTGCGGCCGGCTCAGCCGTTGCCGCCGAACCCGGGCAGGTTGGGGAAGCCCGGGAAGCTCGGCAGGCTGCCGCCGTCCTGGCCGGAATCGCCCTGGCCGGAGTCGCCCTGGCCCGAGTCGCTCTGGCCCGAGTCGCTCTGGTCGGTCTCGACGGGACGCTCGGCGAGCGTGACGTTGACGTCCATCGCCTCGCCGCCGCGCACGACGGTGAGCGTCACCTCGTCGCCGGCGCCGAACTGCCGGACGAACCCGGTGAGCGACTCGGCGCCACCGACCGCCTTGGCGTTGATCCCGACGACCACGTCGCCGGCCCGCAGGCCGGCCTCGGCCGCGGGGGTGCCGCTCGCCACCGACTCGACCTTCGCCCCGGCGCGCGTGACGCCGTCGGCGGTCGCCGTGCCGTCCGAGAGGGTGACGCCGAGGTAGGCGTGCTGCGCGACGCCCGTCGCGATGAGCTGCTCCGCCACGGCCTTGGCCTGGTTCGACGGGATGGCGAAGCCGAGGCCGATGCTGCCGGCCTGCTGCGCCGAGGAGGCCGTCGAGGCGATCGAGGAGTTGATGCCGATGACCTCGCCGGCGGTGTTGAACAGCGGGCCGCCGGAGTTCCCGGGGTTGATCGCCGCGTCGATCTGGATCGCGTTCGTCACGACCGCCGTGTCCGAGCTCTCGCCCGTGGTCGCGACCGGCCGGTCGACGGCCGAGACGATGCCCGTGGTCACGGTGCTCGCCAGGCCGAGCGGGTTGCCGACCGCCATGACGTCGTCGCCGACCACGACGTGCGAGGAGTCGCCCCACGGGGAGGCCACGAGGTCGCTCGGGGCGTCGGTGAGGCGGATGACGGCGATGTCCGTCGTCGGGTCCGTCCCCACCACCGTCGCCGCGAAGATGCGGCCGTCGGCGAGGGTCACCGAGATGCCCCCGGCGGTGGCGCCGGAGACCACGTGGTTGTTCGTGACGACGTAGCCGCCGTCGGCGTCGATGACGACGCCCGAGCCGGCCGCGCCGCCCTGCGCCGTCGTGACGGAGATCGCGACGACCGAGTCGCGCACCTGCGCGGCGATGGCCTGCCACTGGACGTCGGTCGTCGAGCTGACGGCCACGGGGGTGGTCGCCCCGAGACCCGCGTAGGAGCTCCCCGCGTTGCCGTTGCCGAGGGCGCCGGTCGCGAGGGCGGTGCCGCCTGACGCCAGCACGGCGGCGAGCAGCGCCGAGGCGGCGACGGCCGGCCACATCCGCCGCGGGGTCGGCTGCCGGCCCGCGGACGCGACGCCGGGGTCGGCGGGCGCCGTCGGGGGCACCGAGCCGGTCGAGGCGGGGACGGCGGCGAGCGGCAGGGTGGTGGCCGGCGCCTGACCGTACGGGAGCGACGGGCCTTGCGGGTCGTGACCCGTCGGGGCCTGCGCCTGGGCGGGCTGGGCCTGACCGGACCAGGAGAACGACGCGCCGGCCTGACCCTGCGGAGCGTGCTGCTCCTGCTGGGCGGGCGAGGCCGTCGGAGGGGTCGCATCGCCGGAACGCCGGACCGGAGGGTAGACCGGCGGGACGACGGGCTGGTTGTCCATCTCGACTCCATTCGCGGACGGGGACTTCATCTGCGAACGAGTCAAACCCGTCGACCTTGGCCGACGCTGGGCGGTTCCTGGGAGGTTCCTGGGCGTGCGGCGCCCGCTACCCCGCGCGGACGAGGTCGACCAGTCGCCGGTGCAGGGCGCGACGTCGCTCGGCGGCCCCCGAACGACTCAGCCGCACCTCGACGATCTCGATCCCGCGGCCGACGCCGGTGAGCGCGGCCGCGAGTCCGGACGCGTCGTCGACCAGCACGTACCGGGCGCCGACACCGGCCGCGACGGCCGCGAGATCGAGCGCCTGCGGCGTCGCGAACACCCGCTCGTGCGCCGCGGCGAGCTCCGGTCGGCCGTGCTCGAGCGTGGCGAAGATCGACCCGCCGTCGTCGGCGAGCACGACGAGCTGGAGGTCGACCGGCCGCTCGAGCCGCCCCCGGACGAGGCCGCCGAGGTCGTGCTGCAGCGTGAGGTCGCCGAGCAGGGCGCGCACGGGGCGGTCCCCAGCCGCTCGCCCGACGTCCGCAGCCAGCGCGTGGCCGAGCGCCGTGCTCACCGTGCCGTCGATGCCGGCCAGCCCCCGGTTGCTCACCACCCGCGCCGCGGGGAGGCCTGCGAGGTCGAGCTGCCGGATCGCCATGGACGCCCCGGCCACGAGCAGACCCCCGTCGCGTGCCGCCGCGCGGGAGACGAGCCGCGCGGCCGTCCAGCCCTCGATCGGCGCGCCGGCGAGCGCCAGCTCGACCTCGGCGTCCAGCTCGGCGGCGACCGCCCGCGCCGCGGCGTGCCAGCGGTCCGACCAGCCGGGATCGTCCGCGTCGCCCGCCGCGCGGCTCTCCTCGACCTCGTCCGCCAGCCAGCCCGCCGGCACGTGCCGGGCGCCGGGCCCGTCGAGCCAGGCGTGACCGGGCGGGTCGACGAGGACCACCTCGACGTCCGGCCGCGTGAGCAGCGCGGTCTGCTGGCGCGAGAGCGTCGGACGTCCGAGCACCACGACGCGCTCGACGTCGTCCCCGAGCGCGTCGAGCAGGACCGGGACCGAGCCGAGCGCCCCGGGCAGGTCGACCGTTGGCTCCGCGAGCACGGGCCAGGCGACTGGCAGGTCGGGCCGACCTCCGCGCACGGCGCCGTCACCGGCGAGCATGACCGTCCGGGGCGTCCGCTCCGTGCGGATCGATCCAGTGGCCACCCGGACCTCCGGCGCCCTGACCGGCGCCGACGCCGCGCTGGAGGTGCCGTCGGCGGCGGCGCTCGGCGCCTCGATCCGCACGGAGCGGACGGGAGGCACGGGCACGAGCGGGTCGGCGAACGCGACGTTGAGGTGGACCGGGCCGGGCAGCGGGCCGCGAGCGACGCCGAGCAGGTCGAGGAGGGTGACCGAGGCGAGGTCCGCCGCGGTCAGGTCGGCCGTGGCGCGGGGCCGGGAGATCCCGCCCGCGACACCGTCGGGCGAGCCGAAGACGCCGACGTGCTCCGTCGTCTGCGACCCGCCGCGCCGCACGAGCTCGGCCGGGCGGTCGCACGAGACGACCACGAGCGGCACGCGCTGGTGGGCCGCCTCGAGAAGAGCCGGGTGCAGGTTCGCGACCGCCGAGCCCGACGTGACGACCACCGGGACCGGACGGCCGGTCGCGACCGCGAGGCCGAGTGCGACGAAGCCGGCGGAGCGCTCGTCGATGCTGACGTGCAGCCGCAGCGCGCCCGCGTCCTCGGCGGCGAGCAGCGCGTACGCCATCGGTGCGCTGCGGGAGCCGGGAGCGAGGACGACGTCGCGGACGCCGCCCGTCGCGAGCGCCGCGACGACCGCCTCGGCGAGCGCCTGGCTCGGCGCCGGGTCGCGGGGCTCAGGCACGGGAGCCCACCACGTCGAGCCGGGCGAGCCAGCGCTCGCGGGTCGCGACGTCCGCACCGAGCACGTCGGGGGGCGTGACGGCGAGCGGCGCGACGGCTGCCGGCGACGCCGGCACCGGTAGCTCGCCGCCGACGGGGAGCAGCGGCGCCGCGGCGACGTCCCGCTCGAACAGGTGGACCGTCGCGAGCCCGCAGGCGTACGGCAGCTCGGGCAGCGCGGCCGCGAGCGCCAGACCCGCGGCGATGCCGACGCTCGACTCCAGCGCCGACGACACGACGACGGGCAGCCCGACCTCCTCGGCGAGGCGCAGGCACGCGCGCACGCCGCCGAGGGGCTGGACCTTGAGCACGACGACGTCGGCGGCCTCGGCCCGTCGCACGGCGAGCGGGTCGGCGGCGCGGCGGATCGACTCGTCGGCCGCGACGGGCACGGACTGCGCGCGGCGCACGGCGGCCAGATCGGCGACCGAGGCGCACGGCTGCTCGACGTACTCGAGGCCGCCGGCCGCCCGGTCGAGCCGGGCGAGCGAGGTCAGCGCCTCGTCGCGCGTCCAGCCGCCGTTGGCGTCGATCCGGATCCGACCGGCCGGGCCGAGGGCGTCGCGGACCGCCTCGAGCCGGGCCTCGGTCTCGGCGAGGCCCTGCCCGGGCTCGGCGACCTTGACCTTCGCCGTCGTGCAGCCGCCGGAGCCGGTGACGATCGCGTGGGCGCGCTCGGGGTCGACGGCCGGGACGGTCACGTTGACCGGGACGCTGGAGCGCAGCTGCGCCGGCCAGCCGAGGTCGGCGGTCTCGCGGGCCGCGGCGAGCCACGCCGAGCTCTCGGCGTCGTCGTAGTCCCAGAACGGGGAGAACTCCCCCCACCCGGCGTCGCCGCGCAGGAGGACGCCGTCGCGGACCGTGATCCCGCGGAAGCGCGTGCGCAGCCGCGAGGAGTAGACGAGGACGTCGCGAGGCACCCCGCCAGCCTAGTGACGCCTCGACCGGACGGCCCGGTCCCCCGGGCGGGCACCGCGACGGGTACGTTGGCTGGCGTGAGCGCGCACGCACCGACTCCCCCGCCCGCGAAGGTCTCCGACACCTTCGACCCCGTGAGCTGGCGCGAGGTCGAGGGGTTCGACCTCACCGACATCACCTACCACCGGGGGGTCGCCCGCGAGGTCGACGAGGCCGGCGCGGTCGTCTCGCAGCGCGACCTCCCCGTCGTCCGGATCGCCTTCGACCGGCCCGAGGTGCGCAACGCCTTCCGCCCGCACACGGTCGACGAGCTCTACCGCGCGCTCGACCACGCGCGGCTCGACCCGGGCGTCGGGACCGTCCTGCTCACCGGCAACGGCCCGAGCCCCAGGGACGGCGGCCACGCCTTCTGCTCGGGCGGGGACCAGCGCGTGCGCGGACGGTCCGGCTACCAGTACGCCGAGACGGACGACGCCGGCAACCCCGTCGGGGAGACCCGCGAGAGCGTCGACCCGGCGCGCGCCGGCCGGCTGCACATCCTCGAGGTGCAGCGGCTCATCCGGACCATGCCGAAGGTCGTCGTCGCGGTGGTCAACGGCTGGGCCGCCGGCGGGGGGCACTCGCTCTTCGTCGTCGCCGACCTCGCGATCGCGAGCCGCGAGCACGCCGCGTTCATGCAGACCGACGCGAACGTCGGGTCGTTCGACGCCGGCTACGGCTCCGCGCTGCTCGCGCGCCAGGTCGGGCAGAAGCGCGCGCGGGAGATCTTCTTCCTCGCCCGCCGCTACTCGGCCGAGGAAGCGGAGCGGTGGGGCGCGATCAACGAGGCGGTCGACCACGACCGGCTGGAGGAGGTCGCGCTGGAGTACGCCGCGACGATCGCGACGAAGTCGCCGCAGGCGATCCGCATGCTCAAGTTCGCCTTCAACCTCGCCGACGACGGGCTCGCCGGACAGCAGGTCTTCGCCGGTGAGGCGACGCGGCTGGCGTACCAGACCGACGAGGCCGTCGAGGGACGGGACGCGTTCCTCGAGCGGCGCGCACCCGACTGGTCGGGCTTCCCCCACGTGTCCTGAGAGGGACCTGTCGCGGTCCCGTCAGGTCGAGTCCCGGTCGGGTCAGGTCAGGAGACGGTGAGCGAGGAGCTGTCGTAGGGCAGCAGCTCGATGAACGTCTGCCCGGGCGCGAGCGTGATGACCTGGCCGTCCGCGCCGGTCAGGACGATCGGGTCCGAGATGCCCGCCTTGGACCACGTCCCCGACACCGTCCGACCGCCCGTGGCCACGAGGGCCTCACCGGAGTCGACCATCACGGTCTCGTAGACCTTGGTACCGATGGTGTCGACGGTGCCCGTGTCGACCAGGTTGACGCGCAGCACGACCACGTTGTCGGCGGCGATCTGCTCGCCGGTGTCGACGGTGTGCGGCGCGTCGCTCATCGAGCGGAGCCATCGGCTGCCGTCCCAGTTCCAGCTCGACTTCTGCGCCGGGAACTTGGTGACGATCTCCGTGGCCTCCGCGCCCTTCACGATGGCCGTTGCAGCATCCGCGCTCTCCGCGAAGGTGAACATTGCCGGCGGTGTGAGATTTCGACTGGCGTCGGCGGCCCCCACCATCACCGCAGGATCGCCGTACAGGTTGTACGGCGACTTCCGGAAAGAGACTCGAGACATTCCCGCTCCACCGCGGTCACCAATGAGAGTCTGGAGCCCCGAGTTCTGCACCTGCTGGATGAAGCCCTCCTGGCCCCCGGAGAATGCAAGCATGCCGCCTGTCGGTCCTGCGATACCCGCATCCATCGGACGAACCGAACGGATAGGACCGATCTGAGGCGGCAGAGTCGAGTGGAACATCGCGAGGAGGCGCGTCTCGCCACCCTCGATCATCTCCTCCCACAGCAGGTCGGCGGCGTTGATGCCAGCCTGCGGCCTGGCCGGCCGTGTGGTCTCGATCTTCACCGAGAGGACAGGGCGCTCCACGATCTCGCCCGGCAGGCCCGTGAGCGGCCACACCGGGACCTCCTCTGGCGCGGTAGGCGCGGCCGTCTTGTCCACCTGGACCTCGGGGTCGACCGTGACGGGCGGGTCCGTCGGCTGGATGACCTCGGGCTCCTTCGAGCAGGCGGTGAGCGCGAGCCCGGCCGCGAGAAGGGACGCGACGACGGCGAGGCCGCGTTGGCGCGTGCTGGCGGGGCGCGTGCGGGTGCGAGAGGTAGCCACGTCCCAACTGTGCCACGCCCTACCCTGGTCGGGTGGCCCATGACACCCCCGACGACGCCCCCGACGAGGCGCTCGCGGAGGTCCTCGCGGGACGCCGGCTGCTCCGGCTCGGATCCGTGCGGGGGCTCGACCTGCCCGTGGTCGCGGGGGCCGGGGTCTACTGCGCGACCTCGGGGTCGACGGGCGGGACGCCGAGCGTCGTCGCGCTCGGCCCGGCCACCATCGCGCACGCCGTCGCCGCGACGGACGAGCGGCTCGGCGGCCCCGGCGCGTGGCTGCTCTCGCTGCCCGACGACCACGTCGCGGGCCTCATGGTGCGGGCGCGCGCGCTGACCGCCGGCGCTCCTCTCGTCCGCGGTCACGCCGGCGCCTTCACGGCCGCGGGCTTCGCGCGCGACGTCGCCCTGCTGCACGACGCGACTCCCCCCGGCCTGCGCCGGTACGGCTCGCTCGTGCCGACCCAGCTGCACCGCGTCCTCGAGGACGCCGGGGCGGCGACCGCCGCCGCCTCGCTCGACGCGGTCCTGCTCGGTGGCGCCGCGGCCCCCGAGCCCCTGCTCGCTCGGGCGCGAGCGGCCCGCGTCCCCGTCGTCACCACGTACGGGATGACGGAGACGGCCGGTGGGTGCGTGTACGACGGCGTCCCGCTGCGCGGCACGAGCGTGGCGATCGACGACGACGGGCGCATCCGGCTGCGGGGTGACCAGGTGGCCCTCGGCTACGTGACGGCGCGCGGGCTGGAGCCGTTCGACGGCGAGGTCCTCACCAACGACCGCGGCCGGTGGGAGCAGACCGCGGGCGGCCGGCGGCTGCGCGTGCTGGGCCGGCGGGACGACGTCATCGTCTCGGGCGGGGTCAACGTCGACCCGCACGCCGTCGAGGCCGCGGCGCTCGCCGTCGAGGGCGTCGCCGAGGCGGCGGCCGTCGGGGTGCCCGACCCGGAGTGGGGCCAGCTCGTCTGCCTCGCGCTGCGGGTTGACCCCGGGACGGCGGCCGGCGTGGCCGAGGACGTGCGGGTCGCGATCCGCGACCGCCTCGGAGCGGCGAGCGTGCCGAAGCGCGTGCTCGCGGGCGAGGATTCGCTTCCGCTGCGGGGTCCGGGGAAGATCGACCGGCGGGCGCTCGTCGCGAGGTTCGCGCAGACGGACGCGAGCGGCACCCCTCGCGCGGGCCATCACCCCGCGACCGGTGGAGAGGACTGAGAATGGCAACGCTTGGCGAGTGGGCGGCCGGTGCGCGCCCGAGGACGCTGCCGGCCGCGGTGGCGCCCGTGCTGGCCGGGACCGGCGCCGCGGCCGGGATGGGCTCGTTCCGCTGGCTGCCCGCGCTCCTGTGCGCACTGCTCGCGCTGACGCTGCAGATCGCGGTCAACTACGCCAACGACTACTCCGACGGGGTTCGCGGCACCGACGACGAGCGACGCGTCGGACCCATGCGGCTGGTCGGCTCGGGCGCCGCGACGCCGCGCGCGGTCAAGCTCGCGGCCCTGGCGACCGGTGTCGTCGCCGCCGCGCTCGGCGTCCTGCTCTGCTGGGTGACGGGGTTCTGGTGGCTGCTCGGCGTCGGCGCGCTCGCGCTGCTCGCGACCTGGGGCTACACCGGCGGGAAGCGCCCGTACGGCTACCTCGGGCTCGGTGAGGTCATGGTGTTCGTGTTCTTCGGGCTCGTCGCGACGCTCGGGACGACCTACGCGCAGGCCGGCGCGCTCACCGGCGGGGCCGTGTGCGCGGCCGTGGCGATGGGCTCGCTGGCGTGCGCGCTGCTCATGGTGAACAACCTGCGCGACGTCGCGACGGACACCGTCGCCGGCAAGCACACGCTGGCCGTCCGGCTCGGCGAGACGCGCGCGCGGACGGTGTTCGCCGGCATGGTGCTGACCCCCTTCGCGTGCGCGCTGGCCGCGGTGCTCCTCGCCCTGCCCGCGCCCGGGATGCCGCTCGCGCTGGCACCGCTGCTCGTGCTCACGCTAGCGCCGGTCGCGCTGCAGCTCGCGCGGATCGTCCGGGCGGGGCTGTCAGGTCCGGGGCTCGTGAGCATCCTGCGGGACGTCGGGCGACTCGAGCTCATGGTCGGCCTCGCGTTCGCCTTCGCCCTGTGGTGGGGCGGGCCGGACGGCGGCCTCGTCGGCGGCTGAGGCTGCGGTCCGCTCGATCCGGCCGGTCCGAGCGGTCGACGGGTCGGCCGAGGTCTCGGGAGTGCTCGGCACCGCCGGTGTCTCGGGCGCCGGCTCCGGGACGAGGTCGAGCGCGGCGTCCTCGGCCGCCTCGTCGATCCCCTCGTTCCCGCGGGCACCGCGGGTCGCGGCCCGCTCCGTCGCTCGCTCGGCGAGCGCCGCGGCGGCCGCCGCGCGCGGACGCGGCAGCGCGAGGTAGGCGACGGCCGCGGCCACCACGACCGAGATCAGCAGCCACCACCAGCCCCGCATGCCGAGGAGGTACACGATCCCCAGGCTTCCGAGCAGCACGAGCAGGCGGTAGAGCGAGTACATGACGACGGGACGCACCCGGTCAGCCTACGGCGGCGACCACCGGCGCGACCGGCGGTCGGGGCGTCGGCCGTCCCACCGACGTAGGCTGGAGCGATGCCGCGCCTGCTCCTGTTCCTCCTCGTCATCGGGGTGGTGGTCTACACCCTCGTCTGGCTGATCCAGCGTGGCCGCACGGGACCCGGGCCGAGCGCGCCGCCGGCTCCCCCGCGCCCGGCGCCCGACGACGACCCCGTGTTCCTCGCCCAGCTCGACCGTCGGCTGCGCGAGGAGCGCCGCCAGCGCGAGCTGGAGGAGGCGCGACGGAGCGCCGCGGCGCGCCAGGCCGCCGAGACGGCGTCGGACGGTGCCGAGGTCGCGAAGGCGGAGCCGACGAGCTCCGACGAGATCGACCCGGCCGAGCAGGGAGAGCGGGGCGGGCGGGCCGAGGGCGGCGACCGCGACGACACGATCGATCCCCCCGCCCGCGGCGTCTGAGGCCCCGCGGCGTCTGAGGCTCCGCGGCGTGTGAGGCTCCGCGGCGTGTGAGGCCTCGCCGGGCGTGGGGCCAGCCGGGACCGGGGGCACGAGCCTCGGAGCGCCGTCGGCGGCACGAGCGGCCGACGCGACGAGGGCGCCAGCGTCAGGCACGGGCCAGCAGCGTCGGCACCGAGGCACACACTCACGCAAAGAAGCATCGTGTGCGTCGCGCTCGACGACCGGGGCCAACGCCCTGACCAGGCACGACGCGCATCACCGAAGCGTCGTACACGACACCGGTACGACGCGGGCCGTGCGCGACGCGCCACCCGCATGCTCCGGATCGGGGGCACGGGACGCCGCGACCACCCAAGCCGCCTGCCCCGGCAGGCTGGCATGCGGCCGTCCGCTCAAGCCAGTGGCGACCACGGCACACGGCGACCGGCCGTGCAGCCCCCCCCCCCC
>Ga0066256_1000539_pt1 | contig 93968 bp, 89 predicted proteins | sample ThiBio_1000_biof_FD_87107 | JGI IMG/M metagenome (GOLD analysis project Ga0066256, IMG submission 87107) | Wastewater bioreactor microbial communities from Cape Town, South Africa - Thiocy_expt_1000_biof (version 2) | ecosystem: Engineered > Bioreactor > Thiocyanate-remediating >... | reverse complement strand
CAACCTGTGGTATACTTTGCAGTGAAATAAATCAAAACTAACGCCTCTCAAAGTGGTACCCTTTACAGTGAAACAACTGGTACCCGTTGGTGTGAAATAAATGGTATACTATGTAGTGAAATATCCAGTGTTGGAACTTTCTGCAATAAATCATACAGTAGTTTTGTATCTTGCTCATTAGTTTCAGTATCAGTTGATGAAATCCACCTTGTAAAATACTGGCTCATTTCATCTCCTTTTTTATTTATAAAGCTCAAATACCTTATTTCACTTTTTCTATAAGAATCAATGCTTAAACGACAAGCCATAGCAAGATTTTCAAAATCAATATGCTGAACATCGTCAACATCGAATTTTTTCTTTTCTGCATCCTTCTTGAAAGAAAGTCCGATTGTATTTCTAACTAAAAATACTCCAACAAACTTTCTATTTTGCTCATAGTGGGCAAAAATTAAATATCCGCCTTTAGCTGGTGCATTGGTATCAATGCGAACTCTCAAATCTTCTGCGGCTGCTTTAGTAAATTCAATGAACTCAGCTTCTGTTTTGGATTTGTAGTATTTTTCAAACGAACTGTGAAACGTTGTTGGGTTTTTCTTATCAAACACACCATAGGTTTCACTTCTGTTTTTATACCTGTTATTGAGCTCTGTTATAAGCTTTACAACTCTTTTATCGGCAGCATCAACCGCAGAATCAAATAAGGTTAAGGTTGCACCAATCTTACCTGATTCTTTTTCTAACTCGTGTATTACTACGTGTGTTATTTTCATAATTCCTTTTTTTAATACCCAATTAAAACAATTCCTTTCAATGGTAGCTGCAATCTTCCATTGATATATAGTGTTTCAAAAAATTGAAAGATTTTAGAAAAATCGTCATTACCTCTATAATCGTTTCTTACTGCTAAAATCAAATAATCAACGCCTGGCATCATACAAGCCTGAAAAACATCTTTCAAAAATTGATTGTTGACATACGCCCTGCCTGCCTCAACTTCCAAAACTATTTTTCCGTCCGCACTTACGGCATCGGCATCAAAGAATTTATCAATTCGGTTATTTAAGCTAAACAAGACAGGAACTTTAATCTTATCATCTTTGGCTTTGCTTTGCTCTACCTTAAAATTCAACAGCTTCAAATCATTGGCAATAGCTTTCAGTACCCCGTCACTATTCAGGTTATTTTCTGGCGACTTTATTTTATCGTAGTTATTTTGAAAGCACTTGATAACATCTTCAACTTCTGAAGTAATGCCAAATGAACGTGGAAATAATTGATATTGTAACATTATGCTGCTAATTTAAGATTATTGATTTGCGTATTAGTACAAACAAGCGAAGGGAAAAAATCAACCTTTTTAACTCTAATTCCCGAAGCTCTGAATTGTAAAATATAATTGTCTAATTTTCTTTTGCCGTTACCAACGTTCCATTCTAATTTTTGCCAACTCTGCGAATCGTAGTTTGAAATTTCTTTTACTACATCTTGAACGTGTTTTTTATTGTCTTGGTAAAATGCTCGACTTTGTTTGATATAGCTACGTTTCCAATCGGGAAATGCTTTATCAACTCTTGCATAGCTTGGCAAATTGACTCTTTGTTCGTCCTTTGTCATTCCTTTAAGTGAAATGCCAAAATTGCCTTTAAATTCGCCTAAATCGGCTGCCGAAAGTTTTAGTGGGTATGATGTTTCGTAAGGATATGTTGCTCCAAATTCCATTCCCCAAATTGGAAATCCGGGCAACTTTGTTTCTTTGGGAATTTGGTCAATGAATTTTTGCCAAAGCTTTAAGCACTCTTGGTTTGATTTTGGTAATTCCTTAAACAGTTTTGGTTTTTCTTCAATGAATTGATGAATATCTATCAAAGAAGTTTTTTGCTCATCTATTTTTTTGAATGAAAAGTGTTTGAGTCCGATTAGCGAACCAACTATAAAAATTCTTTTTCTGTGTTGCGGTATTCCAAAGTCTTGCGGTGAGTAAACTTCGTGTTCTACTTCGTAGCCCAAGTCAGTAAGTTGCTTGTGCATATACTTCCAAGTTTCCTCATTGTCGTGTTGCCTGATAAATGGAACGTTTTCAAGAATGAAAAACTTAGGTTTTCTGTGTTTAAGGATTTTTACAATTTCATCAAACAAAGTTCCTCTATCGTCATCTCGCCCTAATTGTTTTCCCGCTTTTGAAAATGGCTGACAGGGAAAACCTGCACATAAAATGTCGTGTGGTGGTATAGTGTTTAATTCTTTTTCAACTACTTTCTTTATGTCGCCTTTTGGTTCAATTTCCCAATTTTCTTGATAAATATTTCTTAGAGTAGGGTCAAGTTCACTTGCAAAGACACATTCGTGTCCAAGTTCGTGTAATGCCTTATGAAAGCCGCCAAGCCCTGCGAATAAATCTATAAATTTCATTAAGTGTCTTGCTACTCATTTTAAGTTAAACCCACAAAGTTAAAATTTTTGTCCGTTAAATTATCGTTTGTCGGAACATTTGTCAGGGTGGTGGGTGGGCTTGGGTGCGGTCGGGCAAAAGCAAATGTGGTGCAATAGCGTAGGCTTTGCGAGTTGGCATTGCACCTCTTTTGATTTTGCGAAGCGTGGGTTTGTTTTGTCATTTTCTTTCTGTCGTTTAATGTCTGCACGGTGGTCAGTTAGGGTTGCTGATAACGGCCAGAGCTTGCTGCTGTGCTGGTATTTTTTAATGTCCAGCCCGGAGCCGCTGCTGATTGAAAAACTGATGATGAAGATAACAACAAAAGCTGATAGAATTCCGTCGGCTGGATATAGGCTGATAGCGATATGAAGCTGAGAATATATTCGTCTGCCAGCATTGCAGCAAACTCCCTGTTATGTGTTCGCCCTTCGTCAGGCTAACTTGAATTGAAAGTCTGTGTCTACCGTGGCGGAGTGTGTCCCAGAAGCGTAGGAACAAGGCAGGCTCTTTTGCAAGGTTGGCTTTTGTGTGTAGGCTTTGTGTGCCTTGCAAATGTGCCTAACTTGGTGCGTCGGCCTATGCAAGTAGTTTTTCCAATTTGGTCTTCCACTTTTCCCAGTCTCTCATTTCTTTGGTTTGTAAGTCAATAAATTTTTGAGTATGGTCATGATGAATGAGATGGCACAGCTCATGAATGATTACATATTCAATACAGCCTTTAGGTGCTTTAATCAATTCAGGGTTTAAAATGATTTTTCCTTTGGGTGTGCAGCTTCCCCACCGTGTAGGCATGTTACGGAATACGATTGAAGTAGGTTCGACTTTATATTTCCTAAATTTTTCTATCAATGGTCTGCCAATAGCATAAAATTTTAATTTTGCGTTTTGCAGATACCAGTCGCTTACTAATTGCCTTGCTTTTGCTTTTTCATCGGTTGTTACTTCAATGAATTTTCCTTTCAATTTTACTGCTTCAATCTTTCCGGGAATTAATTTCAAACGATACTGCCGTCCTAAATACAAATGCGTTTCCCCACTTATAAATTTCCTGGCCGGTGTTTTTGGTTGAAAGGAAAGAAAAAAACTTTGCTGCTTGATTATCCAGGGGGCTTTCTTGCGAATTTTCTCTTTTACTTTTTCTATTGAAGTATCTGCTGGTGCTTTCACCAGCACTTTCATTTCAGGTGTTACCGTTATTCCTAATGATTTCCGGTTTGAATATTCTAAACGGAAATCAATTTGCTTGCTGCCAAACTGAATTGCTTCTGTCATTACTTATAGCGGATTTTAGCAACTTCAATACACTTGTTGGCAATCTCATCCATCTCGCCAAATGAAAGATTGATATTGTATTTATCTCTCACCTCATCAATCAGGTAGTCGCCAATCTCAATTTGTAATTTTCCGGTGATGTTTGTTTTGTGTGGCCAGTCAATAACAGGCTTACCATTGTCTAATACAGCATCCTGAATTAAATCGTCAATATGCAAGGCGGCCTGTGCTGAAATTTGTTTTCGCACGGTACCGTCCTGTATTTTTTCTGCCAGTGATTCCGCCGTTAAGCCATAAAAGGCTTTGGCAATATCCTTTTCCCTTAATGCTTCGGGAATATCACAATCAGTATGGGCTAAAACATTATTCATAATTTCCTGAACCTTGCTTAAGTATTGTGCTTCTGAAATTCTTTTCGCTTCATAATCAGCAATGGTTTCTTTCAGCATCTGTGAGAATTTTTTATAAAATGCAGGGTCTTCGTCCATTTTTTCTGAAATGTGCTTTGCAGTTCTGCTTGCAATCTTATCTGCTTTTGCAGCTTTTCCAGTGGTATTTTCCACCTCCTGCTGAAACTTTTCTTTGTCAAAAATGTTCACCAACTCAGTAATAGTCTCTACTTTCTCGGTTGTGATATGGGTGTCAATCAGTTTTTGAATCTGCCCTTCGTACTGCTTGTAATCAACCTCATCACTGTATCGTTCAATCACTGCCAAACGAAGTTTCAGGAACATCGTCATATCTTCTTTGTACCTGTTGATTAATTTCTCTTCAACTTCTTTATGAAACTGAATTGATGAAAGGGCCAGCTTTAAACTTTTCGCAAACGCTGCCAGCTTATCATAGAAAATAACCCGTATTGCTTCGTCTTTCAATAGTAGCTGGTAGGCTTCTGCATCCCGTTTGTTGGCAACGGTTTTAAATATGTCCCACAATTCAGAATGCTTTTGCGGAAGTTTTTTTATTTCATCGCTAATGTTGGTAAGTGTGCCAATCAAATCTTCATTGTCAAAATCTTCAAAAGAAGAATACATCTCCAGTGCATCATCCAAATTTTCAATCACTCCATAATAGTCAATGATGTAACCAAACTCTTTATCCGGGTAAATACGATTCACTCTTGCAATAGCCTGTAATAACTTATGCCCCTGCAAATTTCTGGTCAGATATAAAACAGTGTTCTTTGGTTCGTCAAAACCGGTGAGCAGCTTGTCCACCACAATAATTATTTCAGGGTCTTTCTGATTTTTAAACCGGCTGATCATATTTTTCTCATAAGATCTGGCATTGCCGTGTTCATCCATCATCTTCTTCCAAAACCGGTTTTCTTTTTCTGTTGACTTTTCATAGGCACTTTCTTCACCTTCTCTTTCGTCAATGGATGAAATCAGCACTTCACTGCTTACAATTCCTATTTCATCTAAAAATTCTTTGTAGCGGATAGCATTTACTTTTTTATCGCAGACCAATTGTGCTTTAAATGCTGTGCTCTGCCAGTTGTCACGGAAATGCAAACTAATATCCCAGGCAATGGCATAAATTTTTTGCTCTGCACTATTAAGCTGATCGGCTCTTGAAAATTTCTTTTTTAAATCAGCCTTTTGATAGTCGGTTAAAGGTTCAGATACAAGGCTGAAGAAAGTATCTATCGGATTTTCATTCACGGTTTGTTTAGCTACCCGGCCTTCATATAAAAGCGGAACTACAGCTTTATCACTCACTGCCTGATCAACAGTGTACGAATCAATCATGCCACCAAAGCGTTCGGCTGTATTCTTGTGCTTATGAAACAAAGGCGTTCCGGTCATAGCAATAAAGCAGGCATTGGGTAAAGTCTTTTGCATATCAATATTAAAAATGCCGTGCTGGGTTCTGTGTCCTTCGTCCACTAAAACAAAAATGTCATGACTTTGCAGCGGGTTGCTGATTTTTTTTATAGCAGCTACAAATTTGTTTATTATAGTGGTAACCACTGCATCGCTTTTACTTTCCAGCAGTTCAACAAGACGTTGACCGGTGGTGGCGTTTTCTACAAACTTTCCGCACTTGCGGAATGTCCCGGTTATCTGTGCATCTAAATCTGTCCGGTCGGTAACCAAAATAATTTTGGGATTGCGAATGCTTTTCTCCAACGCAATGGCTTGTGCCAGCATTACCATTGTCAATGATTTTCCGCTTCCCTGTGTATGCCAGATAACACCACCTTTTCGTTTGCCGTTTTCCATTTGCAAAATGCGTTGCATGGATTTCTTAATGGCAAAGTATTGCTGGTACCGGGCAATCTTTTTTTCTCCGTTATCAAATACAATGAAGTTGAAAATAATATCCATCAACCGTTCCGGCCGACATAAACCAAAAAGGTATTCATCCTGAACAGTGGGGAGAATTTCGGCTTTCTCCATTTCATCAAAGTACTGACGAACATATTTGAAACGGTCGGCAAATAATTTGTCTTTTAGTTCTGCCGCAAGCGGCTGATTCTTTAATTCCAACAACTTTTCACTATTCACTTTTAGCTCTTCACTTTCTTTCCATTTGGCCCAAAACTTTTCAGGTGTTGCATTAGTGGCATAGGCCGCTTCCTGTGTGGCAATGCTGAGTGTAAGTTGTGCATACACATACAGGCTTCGGATGCCATCATCCTGCTGGCTGCGTATTTGCTGGCTGATGGCTTGCGCCAAAGGTTCTTTCATGTCTGGTCGCTTGCACTCGATGATACAAAGCGGAATGCCATTAATGAACAAAACCAAATCAGGACGGTAATGATCTTTGCTCATACTCCGCATTACACTGTATTCTTCTGTTACATGAAATACATTGCTCCCGATATTTTTCCAGTCAATATAATTAAGTGTTACGCTTTTTTTATCGGCATCAAAACTCTGCTCAAAGGCTTTGCCGAGTGTAATTAAATTATAAGCTGTTTCGCAGGCGGCAATATAGCCTTCATTCATCGGCAGTTCTTTCAAAGCTCTGATGCCGTTTTCTATATTGGCTTCGCTGATATAGGTGGTTTTGGTAGAGCTTATTTTGATAGAAGAATTTATTTCCCGCAATTGCTTACGCAGCACATCTTCCAGCAGCACATTGGTAGTTTTGCCCCCACGAAGTGTATCGGCTTCGGCAGGACTTAAATAAGTATAACCCAACTTCTGCAACAACTGCAAAGCTGGAATTTGACTGATATGGTCTTCTTTAAATGATGGTATATCCATTATATTTCAAACTTTTACTGCTCATTTTCTTATAATCAAAATGCTGGTTTCGGGCATTCATTATCAATGTTTTACTTGCTTTTATCAATACAAAGCGTTTATTTCAACATAAATTTTAGCATTTCCTTATTTTGAATTTGTATAATTTTTCAAAAAATGTAGCTACATTTGTCTTGTTCTTTACCCTCGGTAGGGAATCTACAAAGGTCTTAAACGTTGAACCCGAATCAACGTTTTTCTTATTTTAGGAACTCACTATCTTTATCGAAATCAGGTGCATTTAGAATATTATCTATGTCCTCTTTTTGATATGCTGTCACCAACTTTGCTTTTAGTAATGCTGTAAACCTTATGATAACCACATAGTTTCCTTTAACAATCGCAACCCTTCTATCTTTGTAGTACTCTTTATCAGTATTATTCCATCCCTTTTTTAATATCGCTGTATTGTCTTGCAATACATCTTTAATCCAGTATATTTTTTCAAGCCGGTTTAAAGATAAAATCGATTTGTCCTTTTTTTCTCTATCATTACTTTCAAAAAAAAATGTGGTCAAACATATCAGCATAAAACTTTACCATTACACCATCAAAGGTTTCAATTTCTGCCTGACAATATTCGTCATCCCATATTTTTCTCATTTCCGCCTCTGTTAGCTGGTATGACTTTATTTTTTTGTATGCCATTACCAGCCTCCTTTTAAATTCATTCTAAAAACATTCAACTTTTCCTCCCACTTTGGAGTGGCGCTTATCGGCTTGCCAAGGTATTTTTCTTCCACATACTGAATCAGGGATAATTTTGCTTTACTTGTAATTTCATTGTTGAATTTGGCTACAATTAACCCCGTTAAGAAATCTGCTAATTGAATACCCAATGATTGCTCCGAAGGCAGACCTTGAACTTGTTTGATATCTGATGTGAGGTTAGCATTGTCAAGTACCTTTTTTAGTTCATGTAACCGCCCTTTGTTTCGGTTTACTTTAAGGTCAAGAAAAATATTATACTGGTTAAAATCAAAAATCCAGTGGTGAAGCAACTGGTAATAAAATTTATAAAACCCCAGTTCTGCGTCTTCATTGTTAAACTTTATATGGTCAATTTTAGCTGCTTCAATAAGCACAACCCTGAATCTTATATACCCTGACAAAAAGAAAAAATCAATAACTTCTTTGTATAAATCAAAATAGGCAGGAGAAAATTTTTGCCATTTCAGTTCTCCTTTAATATGGTACTTCTCTTTTATGGCAGAAATGCCCTGCTTAAGTGTATTACGGTGTTCGGCTGGTATCCAAATACCGCCGATTCCTGTAAACAGGTGAGCATCTTTTCTTGTCAATGCTTCTAATCCGCTTTCATCGCAATACACTTCAAAGTCCATAATTTTATTTTTTAGTTCAACATCAATTTAATCCTCAAGGTTTATCTGATCAAACTTCTCATTCTGTACCTCAGTATTGTAAAACAAAAGGTCTTTTATTCCCTTTACTTTTTGTAATCCCCAACTTTCATAATAGGCGGTTAGTTTTTTAAAGGCTTTATTTTTATTCCTTTCGAAGGAGTTCAATTCGATTTTTTTTCGTTCTTCGCATTCTTCTGTTTCTACTTCAAATTGCAGAGGGTAGGGTTGCAGCATAAATAAAGTACAGTCTCCGCTAAAATGATATACAATGTCTTTAAACAACTTGGGCCCAAGTTGCATACCCCTGTATTGAGGTAGCAGGGTCATTGTTTCAATAATGCAAAAGTTCTCATTGAAAAGCATACCGTCATAATGCTTGTATAGCGCCTTTTTAAAATCAATTTCCCTAAAATCATAAAATGATTCTCCGTGACGAAATGTGTACTCGTAAGTATCAAAAAGCTGAAAAATATCAAAACCGTCGTTTTTGGCGTTGTTTATATACAGAATTTTAAACCTCAGCTTTCCTATCAGATCATTAAAGTCGTTATCAGCGTATTCCCCATTAAATATCAGGGCTGTTACACTTTTGATATACCGGTATTCTTCTCGTGGTCCCAGGCCGGATGAAAAATGATATTCAATTTGAATATTCAGGTCATCTTTGTTCATGATATTATATTTTTAATCTTTTCTTCCCCGTCAACAATACCTGCATCAAACCCTTTTGTCTGAATCAGGATTTACTTGATGTTAGGATTTGCAGGATTATTACCCTGGTATTTTTTATTGAATACTTTTTTAAACTGCAAACTATTCGCTCCGAAGTTTATTAATAACCCAATGGGAAAGTCATAGGCAACTACATAATTTTTCGCCTGGGCCAAATGCACATCTTCCAGGTTAACAAGTGCTTTTAGTTCAACGATAACTTTTCCTTCTACTACAAAGTCTGCCCGCCGTGAGCCAACATTTATTCCCTCGTAATAAATAGCATGTTCCTGCTCCCTGGCAAAACCCAGCCCCGCTCTTTCCAGTTCAATGGCAAGGCAACGCTGGTAAATCACTTCCTGAAACCCATTACCAAGCGTATTGTGCACCTTCATGGCACAACCATTTATTTTGTAGGTTATTTCATCAAGAGTCATATTCTTCCATTTTAATTTAATCCTGAAAATCCATTAATCCTGTAAATCCTGATTCAGACGTTTCTTCCCCGTCAGCAATACCTGCATCAATCCCTTTTTCTCTTCTCTCAATTTTTCAGTTTTGGATTTTAGCAATTGGATTTCTTTATCGGCTGATTGTAGTATTTGGGCGATGGCGGTTTGTTCTCCAAACTCGGGGATGTAAAATTCAAGTTTGATAAAGTCTGATTTGCTCATTACCCTGTTTCTTCCTGCACCTCCCGGGGAAATCAGTTGAAGCATGTGCTTCATTCTTCGTTGAAGAATAAAAAATCTAAAGAAATCAACGCAGCCCTTTTTCTCAATAAACGTAAATGTTGGAAATCGATGAGATGCCAATGCGCCATCATCTTCTGGTTTTACAATCGCAATTGCTTGTTCCCACGCAAAAGTGATATTGACTATCAAATCATCCTTGCGAACAACATAGAATGTTTCCATGGTATTCTTTTCCGGTAGTTCGTCCTGTTTTAAAAAAGTTCCCCTGCCATGACTTCTAATTCCAATTCCGAGATAAGGTTTATCGGGTTTCTCTATTTCTCTTGACACAGGTTTGATAAAGTTTTCAAGTGATTGAATTTTCCACTTCGTTTTCTCAAACCCCTTCAACCTTTTCTTCCCCGTAAGCAGCATTTGCATCAGCCATTTTTTCCGCTGTTCTTTTTTTTCAATCAGTAAATTGTTTTTATTGATAGCTGTATCCATTAATCCAAGAATATAGGCAATAGCTTTTTGTTCAGGGAGTGGGGGGAGGGGAATTTTAAGTTTTTGCAAAACATCTCTTGTAATTCCATTAATTGAAGTTCCCTGATTTAATTGTTGCAATGCTTTTTCATTTCCATCAAAATAATAGAATATGAATTGCGGACAAACTATCTTCTCATCTAAAATAATACCTGTTAAATCTTGACTGATTGCAACATCAAACGGAGCTATGGCAACTTTTCCAACTCCCGTTCTTGTTACTAAAAGTAAATTCCCTTTGGGAATGATATTAGTCGAACTCTCCTTAACTGCTGTTTCAGAAATTAACCTGCGATAAACAACTTTTTGTTCTACTATATCAGCACCGGTTATCCATGGAATACTTCCATTCCAGTAATTTGAAACTTGAGTTGACGGTGTTCCGCCGTTTAGAAATTTGGTGCAGATATTTTTCATTTCAATTACTTCCCAACACGCAGGAATAATTGAATCATAAAAAGGTTTTGTATTTATCTGTCTACTCATTTCTTTTTCTTAATCATTATTGGGTGCTGTTTCTCCTTTTATCCAGCCATCGTACCAGTTGCTGTAGTCATGGTAAAAGCAGCAGTTGTATTTGTTTTCTCCTTCTTCCTTTATTGCTTCACGGGTTTGCCCAATCAGCCATTGGTTCAATGGTACCTGTTGTTCAACAGGCAAGTCAGCAATCACTATGTAAGGAGAGTAGCTGCCACGGTATTTTGGTTCGGCTTTCATTTTTTGGGCTTAAGCTTTTTCGGAGAATCTTTCTTCTCAATTTTTTTAATGCTGTCTGCAGCCGGTAAATCTTCAGGCATGGTACCGCCTAATTCCTGTATGGTCTTTCTTACTTTTTTCCCCACTTCATAGTGGGTTTGGTTGGCTTTCTGTTTGCCTTTTATATTTTCCCGTTTTAATTTTTCTTCTGTTTGTGTGGCACGGAAAAGGTTTGCCGCCAGTTCGGTGCTGCCCATGTGGTCCAAAATGTTTTCAGTTTTCTTCAACCCCATTCTTTTATGAATGCCTTTTGCATCCAGCCCGCCATACAAACCCATATAGCCATGATTTTGAAAAATGGCATAGTCAAGCGGCTCTATCACCCCGGCATTTTTTGCAGCAGCGGCCAATTGCTTGTTATGCTCAAACATTTCTTTCCGCAGAAACAGCCTTTTTTCATCCTCTGTTTTCAGTTGCTGGTAAGTTTGCATCTGCTGTATTTCTTGTATGCGGGTCTGTACGGCAAAATAGGTTTGTCCAAGGGCAACCACTTCTTTGGCAGGGTCTGCATTTTGCACAATCAGGTAGCAGGCATAGCGGGAAAGTTTTATACCGTCTTCCATGGGCCTCTCAGCACCGGAACCGATTTTAACCATTTCGAGGAACTCCTCGAAATGGTCTTTTACCTGCTGACCGCTATTTTTACAAGCTTCTTTTGCCTTATCAATTACTGGCTTAAAATGCCTGTACTCTGAGTACTCCATCACTTTACTTAAATCCCTGGCCGACCACCATTCATTTCCGGCTACATCTGTTTGTTTTATCTGCTCAAAAACCGGCGGGTTATTCTTAGATAATTCTTTGCTCATATATATACTATTTAACTGGTAATAAACCTGGTTAGTCTATTATACATTTCCAGGTTTATCGTTTTAAAAATCATTCGTTTAACTCGTTTAAATATTTTTTCATTTCGGCCTGCACCACGGCTAATTCTTTTTCCAATGCCTCAATTTCTGTTTGCACTTTGGCAATATCCACTTCCGGTTCTTCCTCAAATGTGTCCACATAGCGGGGAATGTTCAGGTTGTATTCGTTCTCACGGATTTCTTCAGGTGTAGCTACATAGCTGTATTTATCTTCAACAACTCCTTCGTTTAATTTTCCTGCAACAAAATCACTGTAGGTAGAAACAATATGTTCAATGTCGGAAGCCCTGAGGCGGTTTTGATTTTTCAATGCTTCAAAATGCTTGCTGCTGTCAATGAACAACACATTTTTATTATCGCCTTTTCCTTTATTAAAGATCAGTATGGCTGCCGGAATGGTTGTGCCGAAAAATAAATTTGCCGGTAACCCAATAACTGCTTCCAGTATATTTTCATCAATAGTTTTCTGTCTTATTTTCCCCTCACTTGCTCCACGGAAAAGCACACCATGCGGAACTACAACACCTACTTTTCCTTTTCCTTCGTAAGCTGTTTCAATCATGTGAGAAATAAATGCCCAGTCGCCTTTGCTTTTTGGCGGCACCCCTCTCCAGAAGCGATTGTATCGGTCAGTTTCAGGATCGTAAGTAACTACTGTTTTTTCTCCATCCTTATCTTCCACTTTTCCCCATTTATCTAGGCTGAATGGCGGATTGGCCACAACCGTATCGAACTTCATCAATGCATCGCCTTCTTTCAGTTTGGGGTTTCGAATGGTATCGCCCCAGCGAATAGTGGCATTGTCAAAGCCATGCAGGAACATATTCATAACAGCCAAAGCCCAGGTGCTGCCATTGGCTTCCTGTCCATACAGTGAAAAATTATCAGAGCCAACTTCTTCACCGGCTTTGATAAGCAAAGAGGCAGAGCCACAGGTTGGGTCGCAAATCCGTGAACCGGGTTTTGATTTTGTGAGTTTGGCAATAAGAGTTGAAACTTCTTTTGGTGTGAAAAATTCACCTGCTTTTTTTCCCGCATCACTGGCGAAATTTTCAATGAGGAACATATAGGCACCACCAATGATGTCAACGCCATCGAGATGCGATGGCCGTAAATCCAGTTCATCTTTGTTGAAGTCGAGCAACAAATTTTTTAGCCTTGTGTTTTTATCTTTTGTATCACCCAATACACTGCTGTTAAAGTTGATGTTCTGGAAAATTCCTGCACCGTCCTCACTGTAAAGCTTTTCCCTGTTGGCCTCTTCCAGATCTTCCAGGGCAATATCAATCAACTCACCGATATTAGATTCATTGCGGTGGTCAAATAGATATTTAAAATGACTGTGTTCAGGCACAATAAAACGTTCATGCTTCATGGCACGGTCAGCCCGTTCTTTATCACCGTTATATTTTTTCAGGTGAGCTTCATACTTATCATCATGTACATCGCTGAGATATTTTATGAATAACATTGTAAGTACATAATCTTTATAGATGCTGGGGTCAATGCTTCCCCGGAAAGTGTCGCAAGCTTTCCATACTGCATCGTTAATATTCTTTTGAGTTATTTTCTTTGTCATAATATCTTAGTTGAAACATTGGTGATTCATGCTGTCTAAATCAATATTAAATCGGTTTGCCAGGCAAGTTGCAATATCTTCTTGGGAACATTGATGTTTTTCGTACTCGGGTTCATTTCCGTTGTCAGGAAATATGGAAACTTCAAACTCGCCGCTTCCATCATTGCATCTACAGATTTCAATCTTTACTTTTTTGCCATATTTGGTTTCAGCCTCACAATACTGGCAGCCACAATTTGGGCATGGGATATTAATTTTCATAATTTTACTGCATTTAGTAATTTCTGTTGAATTTGTTTTTCACGAAGCACTTCAACTTGCTGCTTCAGCTTTCTTTCCTCAATACGAAGCTGTGCAATTTGAAGTATTGCTCTTTGTGTTTTGATGTCCGGGACCGGAACTTCTATTTGCTCCAATACTGCTTTTGAAATAGAAACGATCGATGTGCCGATTGCCTGTCCTTTCAATAATTTCTGTGTAGAAGGATGATTGAGAAACCAAACTAAAAAATGCGGAAGTATATTTTTCTGTGTCAGCCGGATAACAAAAAATGAAGTCGAAGCAACGGCTGGTTCATTATGATTTTCAAAAACTGCTGCAAAGTTTTTAGTTCCTTTTGCAGCAAACAATATATCACCACTTCTCAGCAAATGTTTGTCGGTAATATAATCTGCTTTGATTTCGGGATGAAGAGAGCTGCGAAGGTTGCCATTTTCATCGAAGTCTTTGGCCTGCAAATAGACGATGTCCCCTTCAGCAATCGGCTTGGCAAAGAGTCCTGTCTGGATCGCAGCGCTATATCTTAACACCTGTTTCAAAATTTTTATTCTTGTAATGAGCCTACAAAATGAGGCTAAATATCTCAAACTGCCAAATATTTTTGTAAATATATTTAAGTAATGGTTCTACAAAATAGCAGCAATGGTCCATTTGAGTAAGATAATTAGTTGATTTTCACTATTCAGATAATTAGAATACTGTCTGTTGGGTGGAGGGTGGGCATGGTGCTGAGTAAAGATCTGTCGCCGAAGTATATTGTTGTCGATGATAGATATTCTTATGCCGGGGTGGGTGGGGTTGTGCGTTGGCATTTTTAGCTCTTGGCAAGGTTGGCTTTGTGTCGGGGTTTTGTGTGCCTTGCCATGTGCTAAAAATAGCGTGGGGCAGCATGGCAAAGTCTTGGGTGTTTAAATATGTACGGAATGTTCAAATAGGGTGACACATAACGGGCAGGTATTGCCGAAGTGCAGGAAATAGAATTCCGTCCGCCCCGGCTAACTGCTGCTGAGTAAAGATAAAAAGATGATGATATATTCTATAGCTAAATAGATAAGGTCAAGCTGGATATTTAGCTGAACGGAGTTACAAAAGTTGAAACACGGCATCCGTCAGCCTGCATTTTGGCAATACTTATGTTGCCTGCAGTACATTATCAGGTATTCAGAATATTGTGCTGCTAAGCTATGTTTTTATGTCAGAAACCTTCAAGATTCTCTGATATGAATAACTCCTTCGTAATAATACGACAATTTTCAGCCAATTGATTTAGAGTGCAAGTAATTAAATCGAGATTTGCAGGCAGCCCTTTTTGGGTTTCCCAAAAATCAAAATAAAGAATATTTTTTTCGCTAACACCATGCGAACCTTTTAACTGTTTGAATATCTCTAAAGCACGCTGCCGATTGTTTCCAATAAAAAATTTTGCAAAGCTTTCAAATCCACTATGGGTCCTTAATGTTAATGTTATATAAAATTGTGTTTCCATATTATTTAACTTTGTTATTTGTATATGAACTTCCTAATAATGTTAATCCAAATAGCTGTCAGTAACATTGTAGCAGAAACAACATTCAAAGTCAGTTGATACCAAAAGTCGTTTACTAAGTTTTGCGTTTTAGCTACTATACATAATACCAGACTAAATTCTCCAATTTGAGAAAGTAAAGCTCCAGCGTAGATACTATTGCGCCAGCTTACTTTTAAAAGCCTAAATACAAAAGCATTGATTGCACTGTTAACGAGCAATATTATTGCGACTATTAAAAATATTAAGCCTACGTGATGAGTTAAAAAATCACCATTTATTTGCAGCCCGATTGACAAGAAAAATAAAGACAAAAAGAAAACCCTGAAAGGAATTAGTTTAGCCTCTAACCATTGTGTAGAATTTGACTTGGCGATTATGATGCCTCCAATTAATGCACCAATTGCAGCAGACAGATGTAGGATTTGTGTTAGCCAGCCAAAACCAAAGCATAATAAAAGCCCAACAAAAACCTGTGCTTCGTGGTCATCTTTTAATTTATTGGGAAAATGAAAATTAATTTTTTTGTTGGTAAAAACAATTCCTAAAAGTATAGTAATTCCTATCGTAGAAATTATAAGCGGAAGAATTTTATTAAGAGTTAAAGTTTCTCGTCCGATAAAATTTATTGTCAGCAACATAGGTACTAATAAAAAGTCCTGTAGTATTAAAATGCCGGAAGTCAATGTGCCTAACGGGGTTTTTATTTCATTATTTTTTCAAGGTATTCAAGAATAATAGCGGAACTGCTAAGGCTGATAATAAATGAAAATAATAATATTTCCTTCCAGTTCCATTGTTGATATAAGCCTAGCAGCAAAATAAAAATGTAACTTAAAACCAGCTGTGCAATAACACCTACTACCGGTTTTTTAATGTTTTTTGCCAATGTCTGAGTATCCATTTTAGCTCCAATAAAAAACATCTGAATAAGCAGACCCAATTCTCCAATCACGGCAATTGCACCGGAGTGAGTAAATACTTTAAGAGAGTAAGGACCTAATAATATTCCAGCAATAATATAGGCTACAAAATAGGGTTGGTTTAGTTTTTTTAAAAGCAAACCAATTAGCAAAACGCTAAGTATCATTATTACAATACTTTGTAGTAGTAAATTAAAGCTTAGTTCTGATACCATTTTATAGAAAGTATTTTAAAACAACAAAAGTTGCCTTTTATTAGAGGGCAACCTTTGAAGCGAAGAAGCTATTAGTTAAGTAATTTGAATCAGCCTTGGTGGCTTTTGTTTCGCTTCTTCTTTTTTGGGAATGATCAGATGCAGTAATCCATTCTCATACTTGGCCTTAATATTATCGGTATCTACTACATCTTTTTGTAATGTGAAGGTTCTTTGGAAAGATTGGTAACTAAATTCCTTACGAGCATAACGCTCGTCTTCATTTTCCTCCGCTTGATTAGTTTTTTCGGAGTTAATTGTCAAAGAATTTCCATGCAATTCCACTTTGAAATCATCTTTAGTCATACCAGGTGCAGCCACTTCCACTTCGTAATTCTCAGCGGTTTCTTTGATATTAACCGCCGGGATCGTAGTGTTAGTGTCAGAAAAGTTTGAATTTCTCCAATTGAACAAATCCCGGTTAAAGAAGTCGTCAAAAAGCATTGGTAATGGATTTGAAAAATTTCCAGTTCTTTTAATGAGTGTCATGATTACCTCCTTTTTTAAATGGTTAATAAATTGATTTTAAAATTGGAAATTCAAACCTTGTGCCATTGCAATCTGGCGTCTAAAAAAATGAAATTTTGTCGGAATAGTAGGTAAAAACTGACAGTAAAAAGTCAAAGTTTCTGTCTTTTTTAATGGTGATGGTCTATACTGTTTTGACCTCTAGGGTTTGTCAACGTATAGCAGGCAAACTCTCAAATATACGAAAGTCTACATTTTATAAACTTTTTTCACCCAAATTTATAAAATTTTAATAACTAAGGCTTTAAAACCAAAACAATTTTTTTCACGTATTTACGTATTTTGTGTTGTTTTTATTATATTTGATTCTAACAACTCGTTTCGCGTATGGCAGAAAATCAAAAAAAGGTAAAAATAGGTACCACCTCACACAAAGATAGAAGAGTTATTTTCTTTTCGTTTGACTATGACAACTCATTAGTAAAAAGGCTCAAAACGAAATTCCCTAATGCCAGGTGGAGCCAGTCTAACAAATTTTGGTATATCCCCGATACAGCAGCCACCAGAAAAATGTTGCACATCGCGGAAAAAACTCCACACAAAAACGTTTTCCTAAAAATATCCCCGGAGAATCAATTTGCCTTAAACAAATTTGTAGAAACATTACAATTAAAAGCCTACAGCCCTAATACCATTAAAACATATACCAATGAATTGTCGCAGCTTTTACAGGCTCTTAAAAATACCCGGGTGGACGGGTTATCTTATAACCGCCTGCGAAGCTATTTTCTATATTGCACAAATGAATTAAAACTCAGTGAAAATCTTTTGCATAGCCGCATCAATGCTGTAAAATTCTACTTTGAGCAGGTTTTAAAAAAAGAAAAATTCTTTATGGAGATTCCAAGGCCAAAAAAACCTTCTACCCTGCCAAAGGTTTTAAATAGCAACGATATTAAAAAACTCTTTACGGTAACTACTAATGAAAAACATCTTTTAATGCTTGAGCTTTGTTACGGTATGGGCCTTAGGGTAAGCGAAATTGTCAATATAAAAATATCTGACATTGATTCGAAAAGAATGAAGGTTTTGATAGAAGGTGCTAAAGGTAAAAAGGACAGATATGTAAACCTGCCCGAAACAATATTGCCGCTGTTAAAAACATATTACAAAGAAGTTTCACCCCGGTATTATTTGTTTGAGGGAATTAACGGCTCACAGTACGCCATAAGAAGCGTTCAGGCGGTTTTTAAAAATGCTATGAAAAAGGCTAAAATTAAAAAACCGGTTGGCATTCATAGTTTACGCCACAGTTATGCTACACATTTAATGGAACATGGTACCGATATTCAATTTATTCAAAAACTAATGGGGCATAAAGACCTTAAAACAACGCTGGTTTATACTCATGTAAGCGATAAAAATATATCTAACATAAAAAGCCCTTTAGATTTTTTATAAGCTACAATCCTGCCGCCTTACTTATCTCCAGCATTCTGTCAATAGGTTTTTTAGCAGCCAGGCGCAGCTCTTCATCCATGATGATGTCAGGCTTTTCGTACTTCATGCACAGGTACACTTTTTCCAGCGTGTTGCGCTTCATGTGCGGGCAATCATTACAGGCACATTCGTTATTAGGCGGCGCGGGTATAAACTTTTTATGCGGGCTGGCTTTTTCCATCTGGTGAAGAATGCCCGTTTCGGTGGCTACAATGTATTCTTGCGCATCATCGTTCATTGTGTATTTCAATAGGCCCGTTGTTGAACCTATAAAATCTGCCATCTTCAATAATGGTTCTTCACATTCGGGGTGGGCAATCAGTTTTGCGTTTGGATTTTCCTGCTGCAGCCTGGTAATTTTTTCAAGGCTGAAAATTTCATGCACCATACACGCGCCGTTCCACAAAAGCATATCGCGGCCGGTAACCTTGTTGATGTAAGCTCCCAGATTTTTATCGGGCGCAAAAATAATTTTCTGCTCTTTTGGAAAACTCTCCACAATTATTTTGGCATTGCTGCTGGTGACAATCACATCACTCAGCGCCTTAATTCCCGCACTACAGTTAATGTAGCTCACCACCACGTGGTCAGGATGTTGGGCTTTGAATTTCGCAAACAGTTCGGGCGGGCAACTGTCGCTCAAAGAACAGCCGGCTTTAAAATCAGGTATCACAACTTTTTTGGTTGGGTTTAAAATCTTTGCTGTTTCAGCCATAAAATGCACCCCTGCAAAAACAATCATGTCGGCATCTGTTTTTTCGGCTTCCTGCGCCAGGCCCAGGCTATCGCCAATATAGTCTGCAATGTCCTGAATATCAGCTTCCTGGTAGTAATGCGCCAGCACCACAGCATTTTTCTCTTTTTTCAGTTTTTCAATTTCTGCAAAAAGATCAAGCGTGGGGTCAACTTCCACGTCCAAAAAACCCTTGTCATCAAGTTCCTCAATTGCTGCCTGTAAAACTTCTGCCATAATTTTAAATTTTCAAATCCGGTGCAATGATACACCTGCAAAATGTAATTTCTAAAAAAATTTTAATTACAGTTTCTTTTATAACTAATAATAAATAATATAATATTTTAAATAAATCTCTATTATTATTATGGCTGTGAATTAGTGGATAACCTTCATTCACAAAATCAAAAAAAAATTGGATTGAATCTTATTCACATTAAAGTTATAGAAATTAACATCATTATTATAACATTCGTAGGTATTGTAAAGTTTATTCACAGAATTGTTGATTTCTCGGTATGAAAAACTTTTGCTTCATATTAAATTCATATTGTGTTAATATCACAGGTATAAAAAATGAATTAGTCACAGGTATTAATCACATCACTCCAAAATATCATTTTCTTATCTATTTATAACATTTCATAATAACGTTTCACACAGGGTTATACACATTATTCAATTTGTATTCACATATCTTTGGGGACAAATACCTGTCCGTATTTAGAAATTGTTAAGTTGCTTCCGCTGTGAGCCATCAATATTTTTTAATCAAACATTGTAAAGAAATGTATAAAAAGAGTTTTTTGCTTGCTATTATCCTTTCGGTTTGTAGTTTTTTGAACGTAAAAGCCGATGAAGGCATGTGGCTTCCGCAACTGTTGCAAGCGGTGAACGAGAATAGAATGAAAAGCCTGGGCATGAAGATTAGTGCCAAAGATATTTATAGTGTGAATAAGGGAAGCCTGAAGGACGCGGTAGTGATTTTTGGCGGTGGCTGTACCGGCGAAGTCATATCAGATAAGGGTTTGGTGCTTACCAATCATCATTGCGGTTATGGTAATATTCAAAGGCATTCCACCATTGATAAGAATTATTTGCGCGATGGATTTTGGGCCAGGAGCAATTCTGAAGAGCTCCCAAATGCAGGCCTTACTGTAACGTTTATTGTAAGCATTGATGATGTTACAAAAAAAGTATTGCAGGGCGTAACTGCCTCAATGATTGAAAAAGAAAGGCAGTCTGTTATTGATAAAAATATTGATGTGCTGAAAAAAGCCACTCAAACAGAAGCGTATCAGGATATTTTAGTAAGGCCTTTTTACGAAGGAAATCAATACTATTTATTTGTTACTGAAAAATTTAAAGATGTGCGGCTGGTAGGTGCGCCGCCTTCTTACATCGGAAATTTTGGGCAGGACAGCGATAACTGGATGTGGCCGCGTCATACCGGAGATTTTAGCCTGTTCAGGATTTATGCCAACAAAAAAAATCAGCCCACAGAGTATGCGCCCGATAATGTTCCTTACAAACCTAAAAAGTCGTTGGCTATTAATTTGGGCGGCGTAAAAGAAGGCGATTTTACGATGGTTTTTGGTTTCCCCGGCAGAACAACAGAGTACCTGCCCGCCGAAGCGGTTCGGCAAATTGTGGAAGTGAATGATCCTGCAAGAATTTTAGTGAGAGATCAAATTCTGGAAGTGATGAATAAGTACATGCGAGCAGATGAAGCGATTAAAATTCAGTACGCATCAAAATACGCCGGCGTTTCCAATGCCTGGAAAAAGTGGCAGGGAGAAGTTTTGGGCCTTACAAAAACCAACGCTGTTCAAAAGAAAAAAGACTATGAAGAAATATTTTTGCAAAGATTGAATGCCAATGCAACCCTCAAAGCAAAGTATGGCAACGTTTTGCAGCAGTTAAATCAAAACTATGAGTGGATAGAACCGTTCGGCCTGGCACGGGATTATTATTTGGAAAGCACGAGCAGGATTGAACTTTTTTCAATCATTAATAAGATGATCTCTTTAATGAACGCAAAAAATTCAAAACCGAATGCGGAGTACCAGAAGAATTTAGCCGAACAGATCAACTCTTTAACCGGTTTGTATAAAGACCTGAATGCAAACGTAGACAAAGACCTTTTTGCTGCGATGATGAAGTTATACACCGAAAAGCAGGAGGCGAAATTTGTTGCCGATGTAGCGAAATCTCAAAAGGTAAAGTATGAAAATGATTATAAAAAATGGGCTGACGCGATTTACGAAAAAAATTTTTTGCTGAACAAAGATGAAATGCTAAACCAGCTCAAAGCCAATCCTGATGCTATTTACAGGAAAATTCTTGAAAGCGAAGCCTTTCAGCTGGTTAATGGCCTGGCTGTTTATTACAACGAAAACATAACGCCGGGCCTGAATAAATATCAGCCCGTTATTGATAATTTACAGCGAAAATATATGCAGGCGCAAATGGATGTAATGAAGGATAGAAAGTTTTATCCTGATGCCAACAGCACCATGCGCGTGACCTATGGCCAGGTAAAAGGGTATTATCCATCTGACGGAAAATATTACGATTACCAAACCTATCTTGAAGGCGTAATGGAAAAATATATTCCGGGAGATTATGAATTTAATGTGCCGGAAAAACTGATCGAACTTTACAAAAAGAAAGATTACGGCATTTACGGCATCACAGATAAAAGCGGTAATAAAAGAATGCCGGTTTGTTTTATAGGATCGAACCACACAACCGGTGGAAACAGCGGTAGCCCGGCGTTGGACGCTTACGGAAATTTAGTGGGTCTTAACTTTGACCGTGTGTGGGAAGGCACCATGAGCGATATAAACTATGACCCCTCCATCTGCCGCAATATTATGGTGGATGCGCGTTATATTCTTTTTATCATTGACAAGTTTGCCGACGCCGGGCATTTGATCAAAGAATTGAAAATTGTGGGTTTGAAAAAATGATGCTTATATGGCTGCAGAATAAACAGCACTCCCGTCACTCACGAGATAGTAATTGGTGCCAACTAATGCATCAATCGAAACTAACCGGTAAGAAGTGCTTTTTACCGATTTGACTGAATTTAGAATCTGCCAAAACGGCTTTGGGTACAGAGTTTGATAGTTTTCAATTACAATTTTGTAATAAAACTAAAAAAAGAAAAAATGGTAAATAACAAACACATCGCAACTTTTATTCTTGGCGCGCTTGCAGGGCTAGCGGCAGGTAAATACGCCAGCATGAGCCCCGAAGAGAAAGAAAAAATGATGTCTGATTTAAAAGACAAAGCCAATAACCTGAAGGACGAGGCAGTAAAAGCCACCGACCAGGCGAAGGATTATTTCACTGAGCTTTCAAAAAAAGGCGGCGATGCATTGAAAGAACAATTCCCCGGTGCGGAAAAATGGATGAATGAAATTTTTGGTAATAAAGCCGCGGCAGATAATACCACTGTTCATACCGATATCGTTCCTCCGGCAGACGAAACAAAACCGAATACAGATCCGGTAGTTTAAAAATAAAAACCAATTTTAGTCGGGGTTCGTGTCGACACGAACCCCGACTAAGTGGCTAATAAATAGCAAAACCGTCGCCGTCCTTCAAGAACGGAAATTTATTTCGAACATCAAGTTGTTTAGTTTTATCAAGCGTGATGGTGAAAACATCTTCCTCTTTTTCTTTGTGATACAAAACTTCACCCAGCGGGCCAACCACCATGCTATCGCCATTATGCGCAATGCCATTGCCATCCTCACCAATTCGGTTTACACCAATTACATAACTCTGGTTTTCAATGGCGCGCGCTTGCAGCAGGGTTTTCCACGCATGGTTACGGCGTTGCGGCCAGTTAGCAACATAAATTAAAACATCGTATTCTGCGGTGTAGTCCCCGTTTGAATTGGAACGAGTTTGGCGCGACCAAACCGGGAAACGCAGGTCATAACAGACCTGCAAATTAATTTTCCATCCATTTACCGAAGCAATAAATCTTTTGTTTCCGGGCGAATAAGATTGGTCTTCTCCGGCAAAACCAAACAAATGCCGCTTGTCGTAAAAACCGTACTGGCCGTTTGGCAACATCCATATCAGGCGATTAAAGAAAGCTTCATTTCCGTTGCTGCCTGCCGCCGGCCAAAGGTTTTCTTTAATAATTAAACTCCCAACCAAAATAATCTTGTGCTTCGCAGATATATCTTTCATCCATTGCACGGTCGGGCCATCCATTGTTTCGGAGAGTACCGCTGCATTCATTGTAAAACCGGTAGAAAACATTTCAGGTAAAATAACCACTTCCGTTTTTTGCGAAATGCTTTCGATCTTCTGCTCAAACATTTGCAGGTTAGCGGCTTTATCTTCCCAGTGAAGCGAAGATTGTATCAATGTGAAAGTAATTTCGTTTACCTGCATCAATGCAAATTTAAACAGTTTTGAAAAGCTCGTTAATCAAACCGGATTCAAACCCCCGTTGCAATAAAAACAACTGCGTTTTTTTCATTTTTACAAAACGGTTCCGCTCACCTTTCAGGCTATCCCATTTTTGCCGAAAAAGTTTTTGAAGCACAATATCGTATTCGTCCCCATCAATTTCTTTCATCGCGTTTTTAATGCAATAACTGCTGATGTTTTTTTGCAGCAGGTGTTGCTTAATTTTATTACGGCCCCATTCTTTTTGCCTGAAATGCCCGCCGGCAAAGGCTTTAGCGTATCGCTCTTCGTTCAGGTAATTTTCTTCAATAAGGGTGGCGATGATTTCATCATGATCTTTTTTCCACACATTCAAATCGTATAACCTGCTCACCACATCACTATGGCATCGTTCGGAATAGCCGCAATATTGCCTCAACTTTTGTAAGGCCTGCTCTTTGGTTAATTGTTCGGGCATTATTCTTCAAGAATCGGCGTACAGCTAAATTCCGTTTTAAGCTGATCGTCATAATAATCTGCCTGGCTGAATAAATTTTTAAATTCGGCAAGGCCGGAGTCTTTGTTAATATCAAGATCATACAATAACCTGCTTAGCACAATGTTATTTTTAACGCAACTCAAAACCAAGCCCGTCGGTTTATTATTTTCCTGTAACAGAAAATGATAAAGTGCTTTGATCTTCGTCATATCAGATGGCATCTGGCAGAGGTAAGCGTCGCCGGCAATAAAAAAATTTTCGGTGTTATAGCTAATCTTCACTTTTGCCGAACCCTCTTTGATTGCCCAGTTGTTGGCGCCATCCCTTGCTAATTTGATGTCCTTGCCGAGATCGCGTAAAATATCTTCAATTAATTTTGCTGTGCCCACAGGTTCAACTTCTTTTTCAGGAATTTCAGGAAGCGTTACCTGCGAACCGCAGCTTGGGCAGTATTTTCCGTTATCAATATTTTCTGCCGTCACTAAAAAATCACAACTGGCACAACGGGTAGCAGCAACGCCTTTTTGTGGTTTGTACATATCCAGCGCCTGGCGCAGATAATTCACCGGCAGGGCAAAACCCAGGTTATCGCCGCCACGAATAATGAAAGAGTTGATACCAATCACTTCTGCATTATAATTTACAAGCGGCCCGCCGCTATTGCCGGGGTTGATGGCTGCATCTATCTGTATAAAACGTAAACCATCACGAATTCTGTCCACCTTTGAAATAACGCCCTGCGTGGCAGAATAGCTCAAACCGTAAGGATGGCCGATCGCAATCACGGGGTCACCATCTTTCAGGTTCTCGTAACTGCCAAGACGTATTTCCGGAAAGTCCACATTTTGCGGCGGTTGTAAAAAAGCAAGGTCGTGTTTGCGGTCGGTGTACCAAACCCTGCTCAAAGCGCGGTCAAAACTTTTGCCCGCAATAGTGACCTCAGCATCATCACCCACAACATGGCTATTGGTAACAATGATGTCGTATTCTTTCAAATAAAAGCCGGTACCCGTGCCGGTTTGCGTAGCAATTTGAATGATGGCTTTCTGATAATTATTGATAATCTCTTTTGAGTCCACTGTTTTAATTAATTAGTTTACGGGTTAATGATTATTTAAGCATCCAAATTAATGTTTTGAACCAGCCTGGAGAAAGTTTCGTTAAACGAAACCAGGTTCATATAAGATAAACTTGCCGTGTTAAAACTCATTTTGGGGTATTTGGCTTTCCAGGTATCAATAATTTTATTGATGCGGCTATTTATTGCGTTTTGATTGAATTTTTTTGAAGCAGGATCGTAAAATCCGTCAGGTTGCCCCAGCGATTTAAAGTAATCAGAATAGTTGACGCGCATAAACAATTCGAAAAGTTCGGTTATCGGTTTAGGCAGGCTATAAGTGTATTGGCAATAAGCCAGCCCGTACTCCATCACTTTATTTGCAAAGTATTCATGATTATTGGCGCGGTACCATTGCATGTTTTTATTGCTTTCGTCAATTACTTCTGCGATGGTTTTGTTATTGGGCGGGGCAACAATTGAAAACACATGTTTTGAACGGAACAGGCTTTTAAAAACATCTTCTTTTGGTTTTGACTGAAGCTTTTTAAATTCTTCAATCATATCCCTGTTCTTTTCAAGGATGGGCCGCTCATCTTTTTTAAAATAAATGACCACAATCCTTTCAAGATCATTTAAAATGCCGCCTTCCGGAACGATCAAATAATCAATCCGGTAAGCAAGTGTTAGCAATAAATAATTAATACCCCCGGAAAAATTATTGGCGTCAACGGTTGCAATCTTCTCCAAAGTTTCCGCAATCCAGGCCTGCATGGCGTCATATTTTATTTGCTTTTCAGTTTCCGGAATTTGCGTTATGTGGTCATCGCCCACAGCTTCAAGCGAAGTAAAATCCCCAACAAGCAGATCGTCCTGTTTGTCACTTTTAGTGGCAAGTTCTTTCAACCCATAATATAGTTTATTAGGGTTGGCCGTTGAAATGCTGGTATCAAACCGCATACACAGCTCAGTTTCATCCAACGCAAAGCGGCTGTAAAACAAACTGAAATTCATTTCGAGCAAGCGCCTCATCACCGCAACAGATGGCTGCTGCATACGCGCCAATTTCACCTGCGCCGTTAGCTGGCCGTCTTTCACACGGCCTTCCACAATTTTAGAACCCTGAAAAAGCCTGAACTCCGCCACTTCTCCCGTGCGGTTATACTCAAGGTTGCCTGCCGAATCGTCTTTCAGGTAATCAAAAAAAGCATCCATGCTTTCGTAATGCTGGTTTGCTTTAAAAAAGTTGTCAGAGGCCGTCCAGCGTTTTGTTTTTTCCGGCGTTTTGTTATTGTCAGAATACCTGCCAAAGGTTATTGATGAGTTTGGGCCGGCACCGGAATCGGGCGAGGGATTGGTTTTACGCTTTCCCCAGTTAAATAATTTTTCGAACATAATAGAAATACTGCAAAAGTTCTTTATCGTATAAAAGTAGGGTTTTTATTCAAAAATGATTGAGGCGCAGGCTTTTTGTGTTATTCACATTTAACAGGCACAAGACTGAAGAATTTTTTAAAAGAATCAATAATAAAATAGTAGTTTCGCTCTTACCGAAAACGGTAATTTAAAGGAAGAATATAAAAAAAAACAGATGAAATTTATTGCATCCTCAACAGCATTGCTTAAACATTTACAAGCCATTTCCGGCGTCATCAATTCGAACACGGTACTACCAATCTTAGAAGATTTTTTGTTTGAAATTGATAAAAGCAGGCTTACCATTGTTGCCACGGATTTGGAAACAGTCATGCGTACAGAAATGTCCATCGAAGCAAAGGACGCCGGCCGTGTTTGTATCCCGGCAAAAATTCTGATTGATTCACTCAAAAATATTCCCGACCAGCCGCTTACCTTCACTATTGATAAAAGCTTTGGAGTGGAGATCACCAGCGACAACGGAAAGTATAAAGTAATGGGCGAAAACCCCGATAACTTTCCGAAAGAGCCTGTGGCTGATGATACCACTTCTTTTAGTATGACTTCGTCAGCGCTGCTTACCGCTATCAACAAAACATTGTTCGCAACAAGTTCCGATGACCTGCGCCCGGCAATGACCGGCGTTTTCTTTGAATTTGACGGAAAAGGCATCCAGTTTGTGGCCACTGACGCGCACAGGCTCGTTCGTTATAAAAGAACTGATGTTAGCTCGCCGGGAACCGATTCTTTCATTGTTCCGCGCAAACCGCTGAACCTTTTAAAATCTGTTCTGCCCGACAATGAAGATGAGATTACACTCAACTATAACAACAACCACTTTTTTGTGCAGCACGGTGAATCAAAAATGAGTTGCCGCCTGATTGATGCGCGTTTCCCTGACTATAAAGTGGTGATCCCCACCGAAAACCCTTACAAACTGGTTGTAAACCGTTTGGATTTTTTGGGAGCTTTGCGCCGTGTGAGCGTTTTCAGTAATAAAAGCACCTACCAGGTTGCACTTAATATTAATGGCAGCGAACTGCAACTTATGTCGCAGGATGTGGATTTTAGCTTTGAGGGCAACGAGCGCATGAAATGCCAGTACAACGGCGAAGATTTGCTGATCGCGTTCAACGCAAAATTTTTAATGGAAATGCTGAACGCAACAGATAGTGAAGAAGTTTTCATGGAGTTGAGCACGCCGTCAAAAGCGGGATTGATCAAACCAATGGAACAGGATGAGAAAGAAGAGTTGCTGATGCTGGTGATGCCATTGATGATCAACCAGTAATTGTTTTTCAGTATCAATTAACAAATTAAAAAATAGTGCTCACGATTTTTTTGTGGGCATTTTTATTTTATGATTCACACAAAAGTTTGCATCGTTGGTTGTGGGCCGGCCGGGGCAGCCGCCGCGCTTCAGCTTAATCAGGAAGGTATTGATTGTGTGGTAGTGGACAAAGCTGTTTTTCCCCGGGACAAGGTTTGTGGCGACGGCCTTAGTGGTAAAGTACCCACGGCGCTCAAACGTATTGATCCTGAACTGGCAAAACGGCTTAAAAGTTTTGAATGGAAGGTGGATAGCCTTGGCGTGAGTTTTATTGCCCCTAACCGCGAAAGGCTTGATGTGGGCTTTGTAAACAACGTTGGCGAGAAAGTGATCGACACCCCGATTGGTTATGTTTGTAAACGCATCGACTTTGATAATTTTCTGGTTGAAGAGGTAAAAAAATGTAAACATGTACAATTATTTCAAAACAAAAATATCACCGCCTACCAACTTAATCCCGATGGATATATTGTAACTGATAGTGATGGTTTTGATATAAAAGCAGAAATGCTGATTATAGCAAATGGCGCTCATTCTCCTTTTTCAAAAGAAGTAGCAGGAATTGAAATGGAACCCGAACATTTTTGTGCAGGGATCAGGGCGTATTACAAAAACGTTTCAGGAAATCATCCTGATAATTTTATCGAGCTTCATTTTTTAAAAGATTTGCTACCCGGGTATTTCTGGATATTTCCACTACCCAACGGTGAGGCTAATGTTGGACTGGGAATTCTTAGTAAAGAAGCAAGGAGAAAAAAAATGAACCTGAAAAAGGAGCTTTTAAGAATTGTGGAAACAGATCCGGTATTGAAAGAACGGTTCAGGAATGCAGCATTAATAGGCTCTATTGACGGTTACGGGCTTCCGCTGGGAAGTAAAACCCGAAAACTGTCAGGGGAAAGGTTTTTATTAACAGGCGATGCCGGATCTCTGATAGACCCTTTCACCGGCGAAGGGATCGGCAATGCGCTGTATTCGGGCCGGGCAGCCGCAAAAGTTGCTGCGAAAGCTATCGCAGATAATGACTTTTCAGCCGTCGGCCTTTCGTGGTATGATAAAGAGATAGAAAGAATATTAGGACAGGAGTTAAAACTTAGCACCAGAATACAGAAACTGGTCAGGTTCCCCTATCTGTTCAACCTGTTATTAAACATCAGTGCCCGCAACAAAAAAGTTAAAGAACTGATGTCCTGCATGTTTTATGAGGTTGACCTGCGCAAGAAACTTACTAAGCCCTCCTTTTACATTAATCTACTGTTGAACCGATAGCGTTTGTGGGCATGATTTTTGAAAATACTCCCGCAGTTATTCTATGTTTGGTAATTAATCATCTTTTAAAAAACGTTTTATGTTTTCTATAAAAAAAATTTCAGCATTTGTTATCCTGATTGCGCTGTTTGGGGCATGCAATCCCTCAAAACAATTAAACCAGGCTGTGGTTGATCGAAAAGAGCAGGGCGTTAAAGTTCAGTTTCCTGCGCAGCAAATAGCCACGCCGGCAAATATTAATATGGTGTACGACTATGAAAATATTTACACACCTGATCAGGAAAAAAAACTTGATTCCCTGCTGAGAAATTTTGAAACAAGTAACCTGATCCCGATAAAACTTGTTACCGTTAACTCCGCCAGTTTACAGAAACCGGATTTTGATGCGAATAACGCTGAGCTTTACAAAGAGTGGGATCTGGTACATGGCAAAAGCGGAAAAACCATGATAGTGACGATTAGTACCGAGATGCAAAAATCCAAAACCGACTACGGCCCTTTTGTTGCCAAATTTATTTCTGAGGCAGAGATTGCAAACATTGTCGGGCAAAGTATGCCCGCTATGCAGCGCGGCGATTTTTTTGAAGGTACCTGGAGCGGCCTGAATCAAATGATGGACATCATCAGGAATAACGTCGGCAAATAGTATGTCGTCATTCGGGTAAGCATTTAATCGGCTCTGCTTTGCAGCATACAAAGTTTTACGTAATTTTCAGAATATGAAATTTGTACTCGCGGCGGTATATGACGATTTTATTTCAGCAAACCTCGCCCAAGGCCTGCTGGAAAGCGAGAATATTACATGCTGGCTGCGCGATGAAAACACGGTCACAACCCATCCCGGGTTAACATACGCCGTAGGTGGGATTAAGTTAATGGTTGCAGATGCACAACTGGAGCGGGCGTTGGCAATTATAGAAACCACTAAGGAAGAGCGCGAACAAGAAAATACCTGCCCCCAATGCGGTTCCGTAAATATTGAATATGTGGGCCCTGCCCGCAAATCATCTACTGTATTGGGAACGATTGCAATTGCATTACTTTCGGCCGGGGCGCCTGTGCCTACCGGAAGCATCTACCGTTGCTTTGATTGTGGCCAGGAATTCGAAGCCGAATAAATGTCAACCGACAACATCATATCCTATTTCTCCACATTAGACCAGCGGCCGTTGGAACGGATGGCCTTGTTGGTGGGAGGTTTGCTTTTCTTCTGGATATTGGAAGGCGCCATTCCACTGATCCATTTAAAATACCGGAGAACAAAATTTTCTCACGCGCTGGTAAATTTCGGTTTTACTGTGATACACCTTATCATTCACACCGGGCTGGCTGTTATTATTGTAATGCTTTCCGACTGGTGCGCGCGAACAGGTTGGGGAATGGTGTACTGGTTCAACGCTAACATTTTTGGGGCAATCATTATCGGTGTGCTTGCGTTGGATTTCAGCAGTTGGCTGGTGCATTGGGTGATGCATAAAAATTCACACCTGTGGCGGTACCATCTCATTCACCACAGCGATAATAAAGTAGATGTAACCACGGGCCTGCGCCATCATCCCGGCGATAGTTTGCTGCGCGGCATATTTTTTATTTTGTTGATTTTTATAAGCGGCGCTCCCATGTACAGCGTCATGATTTATCAAACGCTGGTGGTGGTCACTACAGCTTTTACCCACGCTAACATCAGCCTGCCACCAAAGCTGGATAAGGCTTTAAGTTATTTTTTCATCTCTCCCAACATGCACAAGGTGCACCACCACTGGCAGCAACCCTATACCGACACTAACTACGGCGCTGTATTTTCCATTTGGGACAGGATGTTTCGAACATTTGCCACGCTTCCGCCTTCACAAATAAAATACGGTCTTGACCGCTATTATCCCAATGAAAAAGATGAGGATTTTTTGAGTTTAATGAAAGATCCGTTTGTGAAAAAGAAAAAGGATGTTAAAACTTAATATCAAGTTATCAAACACCAACCTGTCAATAGAAATGTTTTCTATTCCTAAAAAATATTGCTGCGAACTATTTTATCAAAATGCTTAGTGCTATTGTCTTTGCATATATTTGATTGATGAAGAAAAAGTTCCTCGCCGTTATTCCCGCGCGTTATGCCGCCACGAGGTTTCCTGCAAAGCTGATGCAAACACTCGGCGACAGGCCTGTGATCGCACACACCTACCAAGCTGCAAAAAACAGCGGCTTGTTTGATGAGGTGATCGTGGTTACAGACAGTGATATTATTTTTAACGAGATCAGCAACCGCGGCGGCAAAGCCGTGATGAGTGTGAGGGAACACGAAAGCGGTACCGACCGCATTGCCGAAGCTGTGAAAGATTTAGATGTAGACGTGATCGTGAATGTACAGGGCGATGAGCCTTTCATACAAAAAGAACCGTTGGAAAAACTGGTTCGTTTATTTGATAACGAGAACGTGAAAGTGGCATCGCTGATGCGGCGCTTTGAAGAAAATGCCGACGCGCAAAACCCCAACATGGTGAAAGGGGGGACCAACAAAAATGGCAGGGCACTATACTTTAGTCGCAGCCCCATTCCTTATCAGCGCGACACTAATTTTACCGCTGCCTATTTTCTGCACATTGGCGTGTATGCCTTTACCAAAGCGGCGTTACTGGCTTTTACCACATGGCCGCAAAGTGTTTTGGAGCAAACTGAAAAGCTGGAACAACTGCGATTTTTAGAAAATGGTATCGACATTTACATGGCCGAAACGAGCTATAAAAATATTGCAATTGATACGCCGGAGGATTTGAAAGCGGCGGCAGAAATTTTGAGAAAGTATTCATTGACGAAATGAACCCACTTCATATTGTTTCAAAAAGAAAAGCGAGGCCTTCGCCCCGCTTTTCTTGTCATTTCAACGCCTGTTCAAATTTGACAACAATAAAAAGTATTCTGTTTCTTTTTGTAAAGATGAGCTTACCGAGCCGTCAAATCATACCTGTCTGCATTCATCACTTTACTCCACGCCTTCACAAAATCATGTACAAACTTTTCCTTATTATCATCCTGCGCATATACTTCGGCATAGGAGCGTAACACCGAATTGGAACCAAACACTAAGTCCACACGGGTTGCAGTCCATTTTGTTTCACCGGATTTGCGGTCAACAATATTGTATAAATTATTACCCGCCGGTTTCCAGGTATATTTCATATCGGTGATGTTTACAAAGAAGTCGTTGGTAAGAACGCCCTCATTGTTTGTTAACACTCCGTGTTTACTACCACCATGATTGGTTCCCAGCACGCGCATACCACCAATAAGCACCACCATTTCAGGAGCGGTGAGCCCCATCAACTGCGTTCTGTCTAACAATAATTCTTCGGCGCTTACCCCGTAATCTTTTTTCAGCCAGTTGCGGTAACCATCGTGAATGGGTTCCAGCTCAGCAAAAGAAATTACATCGGTCATTTCCTGCGTGGCATCGCCACGGCCTGCCGCAAACGGAATGTTCACGCCCACACCGGCATCCTGCGCAGCCTGTTCTATTGCGGCGTCGCCACCCAAAACGATCAGGTCGGCAATGCTCACTTTTTTATCAAGGCCCGATTGAATTTCGGTGAGTTTATCCAATACTTTTTGCAGGCGTTCGGGCTCATTGCCTTCCCAGTCTTTTTGCGGGGCCAAACGAATTCTTGCACCATTGGCGCCGCCACGAAAATCGGAACCACGAAAAGTACGCGCACTGTCCCATGCCGTATTAATCAATTCGGTTCTTGTTAAGCCGCTGTTGAGGATTTTCTTTTTGATGCCGGCAACTTCCGCATCGCTCAAAGTGTAATCCACTGCGGGGATTGGATCCTGCCAAATCATTTCTTCCTGCGGCGCATCTGCACCAAGGTAGCGGCTTTTCGGGCCCATATCGCGGTGAGTTAATTTGAACCAGGCGCGGGCAAACATATCAGCAAAATAAGCCGGGTCATCATGAAAGCGCTGGGACATTTTTCTGAACTCGGGATCTGTCTTCAGCGCCATATCGGCATCTGTCATAATTGGGTTGTGGCGAATATTGGGGTTATGGGCATCCACCGGTTTTTTCTCTTCGGGCAGATTAACCGGCTCCCATTGCCATGCCCCGGCCGGGCTTTTAGTAAGTTCCCAATTGTAGTTCAGCAGCAGGTCAAAAAATTCATTGTCCCAGCGGTAAGGAGTGGTTGTCCACGAGCCTTCAATCCCGCTCACCATCGTGTTAATGCCGTTTCCGGTGCCTTCGGAATTATGCCAGCCAAGGCCCTGGTGTTCCACTTCGGCTTCTTCGGGGTCGCCACCTAAGTTGGAGGCTTTGCCATTTCCGTGCGACTTGCCAATTGTGTGCCCACCGGCGGTTAACGCCCCCGGTTCTTTATCCCTCATACCCCCTCTTTTTAAAATGATGCGGGAGTCGTGTGCTGTTTTCAAAGGATCAGGGATGCCGTCCCCCCCCTCCCGGGTCACCTAAATAAAACCCCATTTTAACGCCGCCAGAGGGTTCTCCAAAGTATCCCTGTCCTGATCGTTTGAGTAACGGGTTTTAGTCGCATCCAGCCATTTGTTCTCCGATCCCCAGTACACGTCTTTTTCAGGATGCCAGATGTCCTTACGGCCACCGGCAAAACCAAAGGTTTTCAGGCCAACCGCATCGTATGCAACGGTTCCGGCGAGAACAATCAGGTCGGCCCAGGAAATTTTGTTACCATATTTTTTCTTGATGGGCCATAGCAGCCTGCGGCCTTTATCAGTGTTCACATTATCAGGCCAACTGTTCAGCGGCGCAAAACGCTGGTTACCTGTGTTGGAACCACCGCGGCCATCGCTGATGCGGTAAGTGCCCGCAAGGTGCCAGGCTGTTCTTACAAACATGCCGGCGTAGTTGCCCCAGTCGGCAGGCCACCAATCCTGGCTGTCGGTGAGGAGGGTTTTGATGTCGGCCTTCACCGCTTCCAAATCCAGTTTCGCAAATTCTTCAGCATAATTAAAATCTTCGCCCAATGGATTAGTCTTGCTGTCGTGCTGACTAAGAATATCGAGGTTTAGCGCATTAGGCCACCAATCCATTACCGATTTATCGTTGCCGGTGAGTGCGCCATGCATTACAGGGCATTTGCCGGATGAAGTGCCTTGCGGCGGAACAGGATTTTCCGCGTTTTGGCTGTGAATGGTTTCGCCCTGTGTGGGGTCGTTTTGATTGGGCGCTTTTTGTTGTGCCATAGCTGCTTGCTCCTGGCCACCGTGATTTACGGGGCATTTGGGTTCGTTGTTACTCATACACAAATTTTTTATAGTTATTAAATTCGTTTCGGGTCGTACCGCCTGGTGATCTTCATCATCCGGCGGTTTCAAACTTCCCTGTAATTTGAAGTTTAATGTCTTCTATTTTAAAATTTTTAATTTTCTTGTTTTTGAAATGGTTATGGATGAGATCGGTGAGTGTGTCATCTTCGTAATCCTCTATGCGTTCGGTTTCTGTGCAATAAAGATGGTGGTGATTGGAGATCACTTCATCGTATCGCATGATGCCGCTATCTGTTTTTACTTTTTTCAGGAGGTTGTGCTCCACAAATGTGTCCAGCACTTTATAAATAGTGCCCACCGCAATATGCGGGAAATTGGTTTTGATGTATTCGGCCACGTTTTCGGCAGTAGGGTGGTTGTGAAGGGTAATAATTGCCTCCATTATAGCTACGCGTTGCGGCGTCACTTTCAATCCTTTTGCCGAAATGCTTTCCCGGATCTCTTCTTTTATCATCCCAGCAATAATACGAAAAATTATTAAAGGAGAATGATTCTCGCTTGTGGAAAAAGGTTATAGGGGAGTTAATATTTTTTCGTCTGACATGGCTTTGTTCTGTTATGCATCCGATAACTATCTGGTCGAGATTTTTCTATCGTGCTGATAACTCGCCGGCTCCTAAAAACTATAAATTCTTCCCTTCGGGGTCTTAAAACTCTGCACTCTTCGGTGTTCTTGGAAAAGCGATCACGTCGCGGATATTGCCCATGCCGGTAACAAATTGTACCATCCTTTCAAAACCCAACCCAAAGCCCGCGTGCGGCACGGTGCCAAAGCGGCGGGTATCCAGGTACCACCACATTTCTTCGGCGGGAATGTCCATCGTTTTCATCTTTTCCAGCAGCACATCCAGCCGCGCTTCCCTTTGAGAGCCGCCTACAATTTCGCCGATGCCGGGCGCTAAAATATCCATCGCGGCAACGGTATTTCCACGCCCTTCGGCAGGATTGGCATCATCATTCACGCGCATGTAAAACGCTTTGATGCTGGCGGGGTAGTTCATCAGTATGACCGGTTTTTTAAAATGTTTTTCTACCAGGTAGCGCTCGTGCTCGCTTTGCAGGTCCATACCCCAGCCGGTGATGGGATACTGGAATTTTTTCTTTTTATTGTGATTGCTTTCACGCAAAATATCAATCGCCTCGGTGTAAGTCAGTCGCTGAAAATCGTTGTTCAGTACAAATTCCAGTTTTTCAATCAGGCCCATTTCACTGCGCTTGTCCTGCGGTAATTGCTTTTCTTCGTCTGCCAGGCGGGCGGCGAGAAAATCAAGGTCTTCGCGGTTATTTTCCAGCGCGTAGTGGATGATGTATTTAATAAATTCCTCAGCAAGGTTCGCGTTGTCTTCGAGATCATAAAAAGCCATTTCCGGTTCTATCATCCAAAACTCCGCCAGGTGGCGCGCAGTGTTACTGTTCTCTGCACGAAAGGTTGGCCCGAAAGTATAAATATCGCCCAAAGCGGTAGCGCCTAACTCACCCTCCAATTGTCCACTCACGGTGAGGTTAGTGGCTTTTCCAAAGAAATCTTCTTTGTAGTTGATTGTTCCGTCATCGTTTTTTGGCGGATTGTCAAGCGGAAGTGTGGTTACGTGAAACATTTCTCCCGCGCCCTCCGCATCGCTGGCTGTAATAATGGGCGTGTGCAGGTAAAAGAATCCCTTTTCGTTAAAAAATTTATGAACAGCAAATGCCAGAGTATGTCTTACGCGGAACACGGAGGCAAACGTATTGGTGCGAAAACGCAGGTGCGCCTTCTCCCGCAAAAACTCCAGCGAATGTTTTTTGGGTTGTAGGGGATAAACTTCCGCATCGCTGTCGCCGAGGATTTCGATGGTATCGGCTTTCAACTCCATCTTCTGGCCTTTGCCCAAAGACGGAACCACAATGCCGGTAGCTTTTATGGAAGCAGAAGTGGTGAGCCTTTTGAGCAAATCCTCATCAAACTTTCCCAGTTGGGCCACCACCTGCAAATTGGTGTTGGTGCTGCCGTCGTTAAGCGCAATAAACTGATTGTTGCGAAATGTGCGTACCCAGCCCATTACGGTTACCTGTTGTTCCTGTGGCAACTGCGCCAAAAGCTCTTTAATTTTTATCCTCTTGTTGAACATTTTTATGAAATTGAGCGGCAAAGATAAGGCATACACCCTACCCCTGTTTTCTTACCGAGCAGAGGAATGCCTAACATTTTTCATCGGGGTTATATTTTTGTGTGCAAGACAGGAAAATGACCGAAGCGCAGGAATTATTCAATGATTATTTGAAATCAGTAGAAGAACTCGCATTAACTAAATTACCTTCGCCTTTAAGGTGAAGGTAATTTAGTTTAGCATAGGTATGTGGGTATCGGAAAGAATACTTTCGGGTAATTTAAGTAAAAACTTATAGGACTGAAAAGTGTTTTATGTACCGATAAAGAGCAATGGGCATACGTATCCTATCTGTGGATTAAGTCATGAGCGTAAAAAAATCTATGTTTATAATGATACAATCCATTGGGATTAATAAAAAAGGCACCCAACTTTGTTGCACATTGCTTAATTATGGATAATCAATTTCGTTTCAACCCCGGTTACATCACAGGCATCTCATTTATTTCCGCTTTAGGCGGTTATTTATTTGGTTTTGATTTTGCCGTAATTGCCGGCGCCCTACCTTTTTTAAAAGAAAAATTTGGGTTTAATGAAGTGCAGGAAGGCTTTGCCACAGCCACTCTCGCGTTTGGTTGTATACTCGGCTGCGTAATTGCGGGCACAGTGTCTGATAAATTCGGGCGTAAAAAAGGGCTGATGCTCGCGGCAGCCATATTCCTGTTTTCATCATTATGGATGGCTTTTTCACACAACAGCACCATTTTTATCATAGCCCGTTTTGCAGCAGGTATTGGCGTGGGTATGGCGTCTGTGGTTTCCCCCATGTATATTGCCGAGATAGCGCCCAGCCATATGCGCGGACGCATGGTAGCAATCAACCAGCTTACTATTGTAATTGGAATTTTTATCACCAATTATATCAACTATCTTTTACGCAATGAAGGCCCCGATGCCTGGCGGTGGATGGTTGGGCTTGGCGCCGTACCATCTTTTCTTTTTTTGATTGGCGTGTTGTGGCTGCCCGAAAGCCCGCGTTGGCTGGTAAAAGCAGGCAATGATGCAAAGGCTGCTGCAACACTTGGGAAGATCGGCGGTAGTATGTATGCAACAGACACCGTAAGCGCCATTAAAAAATCATTGACCGGCGATACCAAAGTAAGTTATCGGGCAGTGTTTGAAAAATCAGTTTTGCCCGCTGTGATCGTGGGCATTGGGCTTGCAGTGTTTCAACAGTTATGTGGTATAAATGTAGTGTTTAATTATACCGCTAAAATATTTGAGAGCGTGGGTTTCAGCCAGGACGACCAGTTGAAGCAAATGGTTTTTATTGGCCTTGTAAATTTGATTTGTACACTCGTTGCCATGTGGCAGGTAGATAAGCTGGGGCGCAAACCGCTGATGCTTTTCGGCGCTGTCGGTTTAACTATTTTGTACATCATCAGCGCGGTGTTGCTGCAAAAAGGCTCTCCCGCGGCATCCTGGTCTTTATTGGCAGCTATTGGCGTGTATGCTATGACGCTAGCCCCGGTAACCTGGGTACTTATATCAGAAATTTTTCCGAACCGCGTGCGGGGTGCGGCTACATCAGTTGCGGTAATTGCGTTGTGGGTGTCTTATGCCATTCTTACATTCACTTTTCCCATTTTGGCAAAACGCCTCGGCACTTACACGCCTTTTTATATTTATGCAGTTGTATGTGTGCTGGGTTATTTGTTTGTAAAATTCAAAGTAAAAGAAACCCGCGGCAGGTCACTGGAAGAAATGGACAATGTGTTTACAGGGCATTAGTGCCCCACCCCCGATCCCTCTACGCACGGAGAGGGGAGTAAAAAAATCACTGTTCAGACAAATATGCAGGATGAGCAATGAACAGGTGCACAAGCGAGCGTGGCAAGAAAGATGAAATATATTCAATTGCTTATAACAAAATATAAAATCATTATAATCAAATAAATCATGGTTCAGACTGTAAGGGCATGGGAGGAAAAAATAACAATACCTACTTATAAAATTGGTGAACCGGATAAGAACCCCATGTTTCTTGAAAACCGCGTGTACCAGGGTAGTAGTGGTGTAGTGTACCCCTATCCGGTGGTTGATAAAGTGTACGACGAAAAATATGATAAAGAATACATCGCCTTATTTTTAGAAAACGATTATTTAAAGGTGATGATCCTGCCTGAGTTGGGCGGCCGCATTCAGATGGCTTACGATAAAACGAACGATTATCATTTTGTGTACTATAACCATGTTATAAAACCAGCGCTGGTGGGGCTTGCAGGGCCCTGGATCAGCGGTGGCATTGAGTTTAACTGGCCGCAACACCACCGCCCGTCCACCTTTGATGCAACAGATTACCTGATTAAAGAAAATGCTGATGGCAGTAAAACGGTGTGGGTGAATGAGTATGAAAAAATGTTCGGCACTAAATGCGCATTGGGCTTTACGCTTTATCCCGACAAGGCTTATATTGAGCTACACGCAAAACTTTACAACCGAACACCCTTTCCACAAACTTTTTTATGGTGGGCCAATCCCGCTGTTTCTGTGGATGAACATTACCAAAGTGTTTTCCCGCCCGACGTTCATGCGGTGTTTGATCATGGTAAGCGCGATGTAAGTTCTTTCCCAATTGCAACGGGAACCTATTACAAAGTAGATTACTCGCCGGGCACTGATATTTCTATTTATACCAATATCCCAGTGCCAACATCATACATGGCCGTAAACAGTGAATTTAATTTTGTAGGCGGTTATGACCACAGGCGCAAAGCCGGCATCATGCACGTGGCCAATCATCATGTAAGCCCGGGTAAAAAGCAGTGGACTTGGGGTTGCGGCAATTTTGGACAGGCATGGGATAAACAGCTTACAGATGAAGACGGCCCTTACTTTGAGCTGATGTGCGGCGTGTACACTGATAACCAGCCAGACTTTAGCTGGATTATGCCGAACGAAGCACGCGAGTTTAAGCAATACTTCATGCCTTATAAAAATATCGGCTATGCAAAAAATGCCAGTATTCACGCGATGCTGAACCTGGAAAAAATTGACGGAAAACTTATACTAAAACTGTACGCCACCCATGAAGTTCTGGCGGATATTTTCGTGAACGCATCGCCAGACTTGTTTGTTTTAGAAGATGTGGAACTTTCACCGTACAAAACTTTCGAAAAAGAGATAGACCCTCAATTGACGGACATCGGCTTAATAAAAAGCATCGAGGTCTTTAATAAAGAAAAAAAACTATTAGTTGATTATAAAAGAATAGAAACCCGGGAAGAAGCCATTCCCGATCCTGCAAAGCCAATCGGGGCGCCGGTTTCCATTAAAACCAACGAAGAATTATTTTTAGCAGGCCTGCACCTTGAGCAATACCGCCACGCCACTTATTCACCGCTTGATTATTATGATGAAGCGCTGAAACGTGATGCAACCGACATTCGTTGCAACAACGCCAAAGGCTTGTGGTTCCTGCGCCGCGGGCAATTTGAAACCGCTGAACCTTATTTCAGAAAGGCGGTTGAGAAACTGAACAGGCATAACCCCAATCCTTATGATGGCGAACCTTTATATAATTTAGGATTATGCTTAAAGTATCAGAAAAAATATGACGAAGCATTTACGTGGTTGTATAAAAGCACCTGGAACGCGGCCATGCAGGACAATGCATTTTTACAATTGTCGTACATCAGCGCCACAAAAAATAATTGGAACGAGGCCTATGAATTATCTGTAAAATCTGTTTTAAAAAATTATCACAGTCTAAAAGCAAGGCATTTAAAAACATTATCCCTGCGCGCCAACGAAAGGGTTGACGACGCTATAAAATTCATCAGCGAAACTTTTGAAATAGATGCTTTTGATTATGCCAGCCGATTTGAATTAGTAAAATGTTATGAAAAGCAGGGGAAATATGAGCAGGCCAAAGCACAATCGGCCGAAATACAAAAATTGATTGGTGGCAGGACTTATACCTATATTGAAATGGCTTTGCAATACGCCGATGCGGGCTGTTATGATGAAGCCATTGAGTTTTTATACCTGATCAGTGATGATGCTAACGACCCGATGGTATTCTATTATCTCGGCTATTTCGAACACCTGCGTGCAAACGAAGATGCTTCAAAATACTGGTGTTTAAAGGCTTTTGAGCAAAACCCGGATAAGGTCTTTCCGAATAGAATTGAAGATATCGAAGTACTTCAATTTGCCACAGAAACCAAAGGCGATTATAAGGCCTTGTATTATTTAGGTAATTATTATTATGCCAAACGATTGTATGATAAAGCCCGCGATTGCTGGGAACGTTCTATAAAAATCAACGATCGTTTTGCAACAGTGCTGAGAAACCTTGGTATTGCTTATTACAATAAATTCAATAAGAGAAAAGAAGCATTGGATCTTTTTGAAAAAGCTTTCAATGCTGACCCGTCGGACTCACGAGTATTATTTGAACTGGATCAGTTGTATAAAAAAACAAACCGATATCCTAAAGAGCGCCTTGAGTTTTTAAAGCAACATAAAAACCTTGTTGATGAGCGTGATGACCTTTACATTGAGTACGTAACGCTGCATAGCTTAACGGGTGATTTTGAAACGGCAAAAGAGTTATTACAGGCAAGAAATTTTCACCCCTGGGAAGGCGGCGAAGGAAAGACATCCGGCCAGCACATTTTAGTACATGTGGAACTAGCTAAGCAGGCATTGCAAAATAACCGGCTTGACGAAGCGGAGCGTTTGCTGATAGCTGCGCAGGAATACCCTGGTCATTTGGGGGAAGGGAAAATTTACGGCGCTCAGGAGAACGATATTTTTTACTGGCTGGGAAATGTGTACGAAACAAAAGGCGATTTGGCTAAAGCAAAAGAGTTTTGGGAAAAAGCTTCCGTAGGCTTAAGCGAACCCGCACAGGCAATATTTTACAACGATCAGCAACCTGATAAAATTTTGTACCAGGGCCTGGCGTTATTAAAGCTTGGCAAAAAGGATGCAGCTAAACAAAGGTTCAGCAACCTTATCAATTACGGCAAAGAGCATTTAAACGATGAAGTAAAAATGGATTTCTTTGCAGTGTCTTTGCCTGATCTGATGATCTTTGATGACGACCTCATGATGCGAAATAAAATACACTGCCTGTATTTATCAGCCCTGGGAAACTTAGGCCTGGGCAATCATAAAAAAGCTGAGAAATATTTTACGGAAGTTTTAAAAACTGACCAATCGCATACAGGCGCGGCCATTCACAATAAGCTTCTGCACCAAACTCTTTTATAACCCGCTCAATGCCTGCTCAAGGTCGCGGGTGATATCGTCGGCGTCTTCAATGCCAACGCTCATCCGTATCAAACCCTCGGCAATGCCGGCTTTCAGGCGGTCTTCGGGCTTCATTTTTGCGTGCGACATTGATGCCGGATGAGAAACTAAAGTATCCAGCGTTCCTAAAGAAACAGCGCGTGTGCACATTTGTAATTTATTGATGAATGTTTTACCCGCTTCTAACCCGCCTTTCAGTGCAAAACTTAAAACAGCACCGGGATGGCGCATTTGTTTTTTTGAAATTTCATAACCCGGATGATCCTTCAGCCCATTGAAATTTACTTTGGCAACTGAGGCGTGATCTTTTAAAAAATTTGCAACCTCAACTGCATTGCTGCAATGTTTTTCCATTCTTATTGCTAATGTTTTAATGCCGTTCAACAATAAAAATGCATCAAAAGGGTTGCCGTGCCCGCCAAGCAGCTTATGTGTTTTATTGATTTTTGTTTTCATCAATGCTACGTCTTTCCCAAGCAGCACACCACCAATTGCAGTGCCATGCCCGTTTAAAAATTTGGTGGTTGAGTGAAATATAAAATCTACCCCAAATTTGAAAGGCTGCTGTAAATAGGGAGTGGCGAAAGTATTGTCGATGCTCACTTTCACAGCATTGGCGGCAGCGATTTTACAAACGGCTTCTATATCCGTGCAACCCATTGTTGGGTTTGCCGGAGTTTCGAGATGGATGATTTTTATCTCAGGTGATTTTTTTAAAATTTCACCAAGGCCATCTAAATCAGAAAGGTCTTTAAAAATTGTTTTGATATTGTATTGAGGAAGAATCTCAGTAAAAAATTCAAAAGTACCACCATAAATTGTGGAATTACTCAACACAACATCACCGGCAGAAAGTAAACTTAAAAAAAGTGTAGCCATTGCTGATTGTCCGCTGGCGCACAACAATGCCTTGGCCTGCAGGTCAGCGCCGTCTTCATTCTTAAGTCCAAAACATTCCAGCGCTTCCACTGCTTTCTGTGCAGCAGTTGTGGTAGGGTTCCCAAACCGGGAGTAAATATATCCCGGTTCGGTACCGCTAAACCTGTTCATACCCTGTTCGGCACTATCAAATGTAAATACCGATGTGGCGTAAACCGGCATCAGGTGTGCCTTTTCGCCGTTTTGCTGACTGCCGCAATGCACCGCAACAGAAGAAATATCTTTACAAAAATTTTTATCGCTCATTAAGCGGGATTTAATAGTTGAATAGTTGACTTGGCTTAAAGGTAAGCAATCATAGGTTGTTGCTTCTTCGCTGCAAAAAATAGGAGCGTATAAAAGCTTTGTAAGAACCCGGGCTTCCTTCATTCAATTTTTAAGTTGAACCCGGGCTTGCAAAAGCAGGCACAATTTTGGGTCGCGGGCTTAGTCCAACTTTTTCAATTTTACCATTTCAATACGCGTGTCGCTAACCGATGTGATATCAAATTCATAATCACCGATTATAATTCTTTCCTTTTGTTTTGGTATCGTTTCGTGGTGGTCAATGATGTATCCCGAAAGCGTTTCGGAAGTGTCGATGCCTTCAAATGTTAACCCGTATTTTTCTTCAAGATAATCCAGTTCAAGCCTGCCGGAGAAAAGGTATTCATCCTCGCTGATTTGTTTTTCCACAAAAACTTCTGTGTCGTATTCATCCTTAATTTCACCAAAAAGTTCCTCCAGCACATCTTCCATCGTGATAATACCGGCAGTGCCGCCAAATTCATCCACAACCCATGCAATGCTTTTTCCTTCCTTACTAAATTTATTGATCAGGTCCACTGCGCTCATGCTTTCAGGCACGGCGGGAATTTCGAGTAAGATTGACCGGATGTCCTGCGGCTTGCTGAACAAATCCAACTCATGTACATACCCGAGAATATTATCAATGTTGTCTTCATAAACAATGATGCGGCTGCGTTTTGTATCGTCTACTTTTTGAACGAGTTCGTTAATAGGAGTTTTAATATCAACGCCCACAATTTCCTTACGGGGTACAAGGCTTTGCCTGATCCTTCTGTTGGGTAGTTCCTGTGCGTTTTCCAAAAGCTGGGTGCTTGTCTCGGCTTTTACCAGGTCTTTCACATCATTTGCAAATAGAAATCTCAGGTCGCCACGGCTGAGTGGCATTTTATCTTTTTCAACACGAACGTTAAAAACATATTTCAGTATCCAGTTCGATAACGCGAACATTGCCGCTGCAATATTTTTGAAGATGCCGTAGATGAAATCAGTGATATAAGCAAAGAACCTCAGGAGCCTGTTGCTGTGTGCCCTGAATAAAGCCCTTGGAATAAATTCAACAAAAATCAGAATAAAAAACGCGTTAAATATAATCTCAAGACTGATTTGAGCGGCCCGGTTTTGCAGCCCTATTAATGGCCAAACCCTACGGGCTACTTCACTGGTGAGCAAAACAAAAACTGTAAGAAAAATAATTGAGCCGGTGATGGTGGAACCCAAAAACAGCGCGGGATTATTTGTAAACTTTGATAATATTTTCCCCACTCTGGAACCCTGTTTTCTTCTCAGTTCAATATTCAGGCGGCTGGCGCTCACAAAAGCCATCTCAATTCCTGCAAAAAATGTCATTAGAACAAAAGACGCGATCCATATAATTAATGTTACATCCATACGATAAAGATAAATAAATGCCGCGAACGTAAATCAGGCACCGTTTTTTTAAACCGGGCAGAAGAATATGTGGCGGCTGCGTTGCCTGCATCTTCGTTCAGTAACGCTGACGTCAAACACCGGGTCATAGTTTCAAAAATCTTCTCACTAACTTCTCCACGTCTGCACAGGCCTCCTGCAAATCGGCATTCACCACCAGTTTATCAAACTGGTCGGCAAAGGAAAGCTCGTACTCTGCTTTTGCAATGCGGGTTTGCAGCATTTCTTCTGACTCGGTGCCCCGGCTTGCCAATCGGCGGGCGAGTTCCCGCGTTGAGGGCGGCTCAATAAAAATGGTCAGGCTATTATCGCGATATTGTTCTTTCACATGAATGGCGCCTTTCACGTCAATATCCAGCAAAGGATATTTTTCTTCTTCCCACAATCTATCAATTTCGCTGCGAAGTGTACCGTAATATTTACCTTCGTACACCATTTCCCACTCTAAAAATTCATTGCTTTTAATTTTACTATTGAAATCATCGGCACTCATAAAATAGTAATCCTTTCCGTTTACTTCGCCCTTGCGCGGCTTGCGTGTGGCCGCTGAAATAGAAAACGACAACTGGGGAATTTTTTGTAACAGATAATGTGTGATAGATGTTTTTCCGGCGCCGCTGGGCGCAGTAATAATGATAATTTTTTCTGAAAACCCACCGCCACTTTGCGAATAGGGAAAGCGAAACAACTTAAACAGATCTGCATTCATAAAGAGGATGATATTGTTGTAACGACAAAATAGAGAAATTTGGGCAAACAAAAAAGCAGAACCCAACTTTTGCTTTTTATTTTTGTTGAGAACATGCAACAACCCATCTAAGTTGTTATATTGCAGGGCGTATTAATGAAAATGTTTTCCCGTATCTGGCGCATATTTAAAAGAATCTTTCTTTTTCTGCTAATCACTCATCTTATATACATTATTGTGTTAAAGTGGGTGAACCCGCCCATCACCATTACACAAATTGTAAGCCTGATTGATGGTAACGGGTTTCACAGAACAAATGTTTCAGGTGACAATATTTCATCAAATATAAAGCTGGCCGTAATTGCATCCGAAGACCAACTGTTTCCCGACCACAACGGGTTCGACTGGAAGAGCATTCAGAAAGCAATAGAATATAATCAGCGCAAACCGGGCCGCGTGCGTGGAGGAAGCACGATCAGCCAGCAAACAGCAAAGAATGTTTTTTTGTGGCAGGGCCGAAGCTGGATTCGTAAAGGACTGGAAACATACTTCACCTTCATGATCGAAAAAATATGGGGCAAGAAAAGAATCCTCGAAGTGTATTTAAATGTTGCAGAAATGGGTAAAGGCATATTTGGCATTGAACAAGCATCGCAAAGCTACTACAACAAACCTGCAAAAAATCTTAATGCCTATGAAGCTGCCGCAATAGCGGCTTCGCTGCCTAACCCGGTTAAGTACGCTGTTAAACCTATGTCGGCTCATGTTTCGGCGCGGCGGCCTAAAATTGTTCAGCAAATGAATTTTTTAAAACCGGACAGAGATATTCAGAAAATTATTGAGTAGTTTTGGCTTTAATGCATAACCATTACTAAATAACCAATCTATGTTGCGTTTTACTTTTTTACTTTTTTTAGTGCTACCAGCGTTATTTGCCGGTGCACAGGAAACAAGCCCTGAGTTATTAAAGCGTTCCCAACTCAAAGTAAACCTTTATGCCGTTGGGGCGAGTTTTAATTATGAGCATCGTATTGCAAAGCAAACATCTATTAATGCCGAGGCAGAAATTAATCACGGTTTCGTGCTTCCTCAACACTCTTTGGATGGTAAAGACTGGGCGCATATTATTTACCCGGCCATATCGCTTGAATTAAGGCAGTATTATAACCTGCTACACAGAAAAGAAAACAAACGATCGATTACAGATAATACGGGAGGCTTTTTCAGTGTTACTTCTGGTTTGAGGTTACCACCTACGGTTGCCAGGAATATTGTACGCCAAAATTTTTTCTTTGCCATACCTGCATGGGGAATGCAAATGAGTGTTGCCAACCGCACAAACATTGAAGGCCGCCTGGGTTATGCTGTTTTATATGGCTTTAAAACCCAGCAATGGCATGCCGCACCAAATATCAGATTGAGCATTGGGTATGTGATCAAATAATCTTTTCTACTGAATTTATCGCAGCTTTTAAACGCTCTTCATCATTTCCTTCAACCAGGCTCCAGGGAGTGGATTGGTTAATGATGGTATCTTTATAAATTTTGAAAAGCTTTTCACGGGTCTCTAAATCGGGGTATTCGCGCAGCTCATCTTTTACCCAGGGCAGGTCTGGTTTACACAGCAGGTAGAGGTCATATTTTCTGTTGGCTATTTCTTCTAAAATAAAATCATGGCATTTGCCAAAAACATATTCACACCAAACCTTCATCACATACATATCTGTATCTATGAAAATTTGTGATTGATGATTTGCGGTTTGTGTGATCCTATCTTCAAGAGCCAGTTGCCCTTTTGCAATGGTGAGCAGGTCGGCGTAATTGTAATCGGTTCCGTTTTTTAAAAGATATTCTCTTGCGAATTCGGGCACCCAGTCTGTGTTAAAATGCGCGGCTAATTGTTGGCACAACGTACTTTTACCGGTACTTTCCGGCCCGATTATCACAATCTTTTTAAGCATACACGGTTTTGTTTTCTCGCGCTTTTCGCATCCATTCAAATAATCCCCAGAACGCCATCGCAAGTAATATCAAATAATAAACACTTGTAAATACCAATCCTTTTACAAAATACAAGGGTATCGAACAAATGTTGGTGAAGATCCACCAGTACCAGCTTTCAACTTTTTTTCGTGCCATCAGCCACATACCTGTGAAAGCAGAACTGGATGCCAATGCATCTGCCCAGGGAATAGCGCCGGTAGCAAAACTTTGCTTTAAATACGAGAGCGCAAAATAAATTGCAACATAAAACACCGCGAAAAAAATCAGTTGTTGTACCCATTCTTTTGCGGAAGAATATTTTATAGTAACGATGTGGTGCTGTTGCTGATCTTTTCTCGCCCAAAGCCACCATCCGTAAATGCTCATCACAGTATAATAAAAATTCACTGATGCTTCGCCGAGCAAATGATATTTAAAACTGAGGTAAACGTAAATTATTGTGTTGACAAGGCCGGTGGGATAAACCAAAATGTTTTCTTTACGGCTGTACCAAACGCTTACAATTCCCGAGATCACGGCAACATATTCCAGCACCGATGTGTTGGACAGGCCTTTTAAAAATTCATCAAAAATTTGCTGTGCAGACAAGAAAAGATTTTCTCAAAAGTAGGGAAAATGCGATGAGTGTTACGGTGGAAGCAGGTCTATTCAGGATTTTTATACGTTCGAATCGCTCTCAGGTATTGCGGCCCGTCCTGGTTTCTAAACCGTGTGGGAATTTGTTTAAACCTCCCGTTCCGGTCAAAACTCCATACAATAAAATGAAGATGCGGAAAGTAAGTGTACCCGGTGTTGCCGCTTAACGCAATTTTTTGTCCGGTCGTAACTGTATCTCCAACGTTCACCAAAACGCCATCGTGTTTTAAATGCCAGTAACCCGCGCGCGAACTGTCGGCGTGCTGGATGATGACATAATTGGCATGCGGCCTGTTCGTTTTTTTGATGCCACCTTGTTGCCCGTCTTTTTTCAATCTAACTACTACGCCGCCGCGTGCAGCAGTTATTACTGAACCGATCGGCATTTTAAAATCGACCGCGGCGCGGCGTTTATGTGTGAACTGCGTGTAATACCCCTGAACCATAGAATGCGAAATGCCTTTAGGGTAAGGAAGGTCATAAACATAAGAGGTTGTATCAACTATAACTCCGTGTTGTAACAGCCTCGTCTCCCTGCGCATCGGGTTCTTCATGTAAGTACAACCCACAGAAGTAGATAAAACAAGCAGAATACAAAAATTGCGGTAAATGTTCATATAATAAAAACGCCACCAGCAATTGATGACGTTTTGGAAATATTTTTTTGGGTTCGATTACTACACAGCTTCGGCCACCACTTCTTTCACTTCGGGGATCATGCGCTTCATCATGCCTTCAATGCCGGCTTTCAGCGTGATCATTGAAGACGGGCATCCACTGCAACTTCCCTGCATCATTAAGTTCACCACGCCGTCATCATAGCTTTTAAACTGAATAGCGCCACCGTCCATTTCCACAGCAGGCTTTACATAGTTTTCCAAAAGTTCTTTAATGCGCTTTACCACATCGTCATCGTCTGCACTTACTTCGTTGCTACTTTCCCTCTTCACTTCCACAATTTCATCTTCGTTCACCACTGATTTGCCTTCTTCAAGGTAATCCTTTAAAAACTGCCTGATCGAAGGGGTAATATCCATCCATTCCGCATCAGGAGTTTTGGTGAGCGTAACAAAATTACTTGCGATGAACACTGCTTTAATAAAAGGGAACCCGAAAAGCTCAACCGCTAAGGGAGAGGGTTTGGCGCTTTCGGCGTCAGGGAAATCAACGCTTTTACCCGGATATAAAAGCTTGTTAGCCACAAACTTCATGGTTTCGGGATTTGGGGTCATTTCTGTATAAATACTTACAACGGGGTTGCCTGTTTTAATCATATCTTAAAAAGTTGAACTACAAATGTAACAATAATTGGGCTTTTTTGTTGACTGGCGTCGTTCTTGGCTTTGCGCGGAAATTCCGGCTTTAACAAATAAGGCGTTGAACATTCTTTATATTTGATGGTGATTTTTCAAAAATATGGTACAAAACACACTGTTTAAAAGATTTCAACCGGTTTTCGTTTTATACGCTTTAGGGCTTGCTGTCAATTTTTTGACACGGCTGATCCTGCTGATTATATCATTTCACAACCTCGACTTAAGTGTTGCCAACATTTTAGGCATCTTTTTTATCGGGGCTTTTTACGATCTCTGTTTTCTTTCTTTTGTTTCAATACCAATTATTTTATTGTGCTGGCTGAACAACGACAGCATGTACAAAAAGCCTTGGATTTATGTGCTGCTCGGCATAATGGTTCTTTTTGTCATCGGGTCGTTGATAAATAATCCCATACCAAAAGAGTACGATAAAAAACTGCCCGTAGTGCTTAGTATATTATTGCTTTTGCTTACGGGTATGTACTTTTTATTTTCAAAGAAATCAGAGGCTTTTCGCAATCAGTGGCGCACCGGTTTTTTTTATTTCTTGTTTTTCATCATCAGCTTTCTTTTTGTTTTCAACATTGTTAGTGAATACACTTTCTGGCAGGAGTTTGGCGTGCGGTATAATTTCATTGCCGTTGATTACCTCATCTACACTAATGAAGTAGTTGGCAACATCAAAGAAAGCTACCCTATTGGCTGGATTATTTTTGGTGTAATTGTGATTGCTACCGCGATTTTTCTTGTAATAAAAAAATATATCCGAAAGGCCGCTTTCGTAAAAGTTCCATTTGCTGCAAGAACATTGATGGCGTTGGTTTTGCTCGCGCTTCCTGCTCTTGTTTATTTGTTTGTGAACAACCGCCTGAAACAGTTCAGCAATAACGATTACGTGAACGAGCTTGCGGGTAACGGTGTTTATGAATTTGGAACCGCTTTTTTTAATAACGACCTCGACTTTTACAAGTTTTATAAAACCATTCCTGATACCGAAGCAATTGCAGAACTCCGAAGGCAAATTACAGAGCGCTCGCCCACCGATAGTTTTTTGCAACACGAGAATTTGTCAATTGAGAGAATGGTAACTTACCCGGGGCCTGAGAAAAAAATGAACGTGGTGTTGATTAGCGTGGAAAGTTTCAGCGCCTCCTTTATGAAATATTTTGGCAATACTCAAAATATCACACCTCATTTAGACAGCATTGCACAACATTCTCTTTTCTTTACCAACTGCTATGCCACGGGAACACGTACGGTGCGCGGACTTGAAGTGTTGTCGCTTTCCATCCCGCCCATACCGGGGCAAAGCATTGTAAGGCGCGCCAATAATGACAGTCTTTTTTCAATTGCCTCCGTGCTTCGCAGCAAAGGCTACGTCACCCAGTTTTTATACGGCGGTTATAGCAGTTTTGATAACATGGGGCCTTATTTTGAAGCAAACGGGTATGAGGTGATTGACCGGTCAGCCTTGAAACCCGAAGAAATTCATTATGCCAATATTTGGGGCGTTGCCGATGAAGACATGTTCACGCTGGCCCTGAAAAAATTTGATGAAAATTATAAGTCAGGCAAGCCTTTCTTTTCACAAATCATGACGGTTTCAAACCATCGGCCTTACACTTATCCCGAAAACAGAATAGATATTTCACCAAAAGAACAAAGGCGTGAAGGCGCAGTGAAATACACGGATTACAGCATCAATTATTTTTTAAATCAAGCTGCCAAAAAGCCCTGGTTTCAAAATACGTTGTTCGTTATTGTTGCAGACCATTGTGCATCCGCCGCGGGTAAACAGGCGCTTCCGGTAACGGGTTATCAAATTCCCCTGATCATTTACAGCCCGGCAAATATTCAACCACAGCAAGTAACACAGGTTGTTTCGCAAATTGATGTGGTGCCTACAATTTTGGGATTGTTGAATATGAGTTACCGCTCAAAATTTTTCGGGCAGGATATTTTCAGGATTCCTACCGGGAAAGAAAGGGCTTTCATAAGTACGTATAGCGCTCTTGGGTATTTGAGGGACAGCAACTTGGTAGTACAAATGCCGCCCAAAAAACTGGAACAATTAAACCCGAATTTCACAACCGGAGAAGCTGAACCTTTGGCAATTAACGACAGCCTGTAAAAGCGGAAGATATAAACAATGAGATATTGCTTAAATGTTAAGATGTTAAAAGTTAGAGGGTGCAAATTATAAAATGAAAAAGATATATTATTTAAGCACTTGTGACACCTGCAGAAAGATCATGAAAGATGCAGCCATCGGCGCTGAAACTGGTTTTGAATTGCATGATATTAAGACCGAAAAAGTTACCGGTAAACAGCTTGACGAACTGAAGTCCTTTTCAGGTAGTTATGAATCTTTGTTTAGCCGGAGGGCATTAAAATACAAAGAACTTGGACTAAAGAATAAAACCCTGACCGAAAAAGATTATCGGAAGTACATTTTAGAAGAATATACTTTTTTGAAAAGGCCTGTTGTAATAACCGGCAAAAAAATCTTTGTAGGAAACGAAAAGAAAACGGTTGAGGCGTTGATGGCCGCTTTAAAGAATTGAGCAGCTCAACTTCTTACAGTTACGTGAAAACAATTTTGCCATTTTTCCTTGATGTAATAAATTTTCCCCTGGCGCTGATATTGAGCCAAAATAGCTTCCAATGCCTTTTCAAGCCGGGGGTTTGGCGCCTTTTTACCGTTGAACCTGATGTAGGAAATATCATAAGAAGAGCCAAAGTTGTGGGAGCTAAGCCCGTGTTTGGCATTGCCGTTTACTTTTCTTAACCGATGCTGATCGGCCAGCGTGCGTGTCATTGAAGTAACAGTAAAAGAACTTTTAGTTTTAGCATAAAACGATTTTGCAATTTCATTCATCACCTTATTAGCCTTGGGAACTAAGTACGCTTTGCTGTAAGTGAGTTTGTTTATCGTACAACCTTTACTACATTTTGCCGGAGTAAGTTTACTCTTTTTTACGTAAGAATTAAGGTGCTTCGAATTTGCAATGGGCGAAATTCCATAACCTGCGGAAGTGCGCAAGTGTGCGTTGTACCCCACTTTTGATGCGGATTTCTTGGGCTTGTTTTTCGAAGGTTCATTATTTGCACCGGTTGACGGCGCAAATAGCGAGAATATAAATAGGAAAACTAATCCCTTGAATGGGAAAACATTTTTTTGTACAATCATTGCCGGGCTGTTTATATTTCCGCAGCAAAAATGGTATTTTAACGGGGTATAAACAAATTATCCACTGGTTTTTAAAATAAATTGCGTTATGACAAAAGGTTTTGCCTTAATAAAAATTCTAGTTGTTCGTTTGTTACTATTAGCTTCTCGGTCAGCTCTTCTTTCTTCTTTTTCAATGCATACAACTCTAAAGCGGTATTTATAGTTGTCCTCAATTCGCTTTCGTCCCAGGGCTTTTGTACGTATTTATACACGCTTCCCTTATTTATGGCATCGATAACTGCGTCAATGTCGGCATATCCCGTAAGGAGTATTCTTGGAGGATCAGGGTATTTAGGAATCACTGCCTCCAAAAACTCAATACCCGTCATATCTGGCATTCGTTGGTCGGTTATAATTACATGTATTTCGTGATCTTCTAACATCTTGAAGCCGTCCACAGCACAAATGGCAGTAAAAACTTCATAGTCCCGCCGGAAAACAGCTTTAAACGAGTTGAGGTTATGTTCCTCATCATCTATATACAATATTTTTGATTTGCTTTGATTCACAAATAGTAATTAAATTGCGGTTATTTCACCAAAATTAATTTAAATGGATCAGGTTTTACAACATGCTGCAAAAAAAATCAATATTACAGATTTTCGCCCGGAGTTTTTTGATTTAAAAATAGACAAAGAAAAACTAACTGAATTGTTAAAAGATGATTCCATTGTAGTTCTCAACACCATTGAAAAGCAAATTGGCGAACTGATCAAAACTCAAACTCCTTCTGAAAGATTTTCGATAGAACAGCTACAACAAAAGGTTGTAGAACATCTCAATGGGACTGATCCGGATGATTACGGCGTTTGGGTGTATTACCCGTGGAACAAAAGATTAGTACATCTTTTGGGTGAAGAGGAGTTCATCTCGGTAAGAACGAGCCGCAATATGTATAAGATAACTCCTGAGGAGCAGTCAACATTGCGTTCGAAAAAAATTGCAATTATCGGGTTATCGGTTGGCCAGTCAATTGCACAAACAATTGCAACTGAAAGAATTTGTGGCGAACTTCGACTTGCTGATTTTGACACACTCGAGCTTGGTAATTTAAACCGGTTAAGCGCGGGTGTGCAGGATTTGGGCGTACCAAAAGTGGTTATTGCCGCTAGAAAAATAGCAGAGATTGACCCCTTTATTAAAGTGAAATGCTGGCCGGAGGGAATCAGTGAACATAACCTTGAAGATTTTTTGAGTGGCGGTGGCAATGCCAGTATTCTTGTAGAAGAATGCGATGGCTTTGACATAAAGATAGCCTCCAGGCTAAAAGCCAGGGAAAAAGGTATTCCGGTTATCATGGATACAAATGATATTGGAATGCTTGATGTGGAGCGATTTGATCTTGAGCCCACAAGGCCAATTTTTCACGGCAAAGCGGAAGAATTAAACAAACTAACCCCTACGCAAACTTTTATGCATCTCAAAAACTTAACATTTCAGGAAAAATTCGGATATTTAACTAAAATAATTGGCTTTGAGAATACTTCAGAGGAAATGAAGGTTTCCCTTTCCGAACTAAATAAAACGATAACAGGTTGGCCGCAATTGGCCTCTGCTGTTACACTTGGGGCTGCCATTGTATCCGATGCCTGTAGAAGAATCTTATTAGGGAAGTTCACAAACTCCGGTAGGTTTTTTGTTCATTTTAATGAACTGATAAAATAAAAAATAAAATGAAATGATTCGCGTCGGGGCGTTTAGGGCGCCGCAAGACCCTGAGGCCTGTGAAAAATTCATAGCAGGTCACCGCAAAATATTAGAGATATACTACGGTATCATTAAAATCACCTCTGATAGCAACGAGTGGGTTAATGACCCGCACTGTATTGTAATAGTTGCCGAAGATGCGGAAACAAAAAATATTTATGGTGGGGCGAGGTTACAGATGTCGAGCGAAGAATATGCTTTACCAATTGAGAAAGCCATACAAAAATATGATCCAAGCGTGGTCGCATTTGTTAAGCGTGAAAGGGAGAATGGGGGAACGGCTGAGGTTTGCGGATTATGGAACTCGAAGGAAATTGCAGGCATGGGCATCGGCAGCCACATTCTTTCAATGGTTGGAGTGGCGGTAGCATACCAGTTGAAAATAAAAAGCATTTTTGTGTTATGTGCGCCAGCCACAGTAAGGGTTTCGGCGGCTATGGGTACCAAAGTGGTAACCGAACTTGGAAAAAACGGAACTTTTTACTACCCTAAAGATAATTTCATTGCAACAGTGATGAAGTTGGATGACATAAATGATTTAAGCTCTGCCAATGCAAGAGTAGCGGCCAAAATTTCAGATTTGAAGAATAATACAAATTGTATTCGTGAGGAACGGGGCCCTAAAGGGGTGTTCAACGCTCTTTATGATATAAAAATAAACTCATAGATATCACGCTTTTGACTTTATGCCATATCGAATATTATATATTTTGCTGTTGCCCATTTTTTGGGGGAGTGAAGGCCACGCCAGCGAAATATTTTATAAACAAGGTACCCGGCAAATACAAACCTTTGATGCACTTATTGATGAAACCGGCTCATTGCAGCCAGGAGATGTCGTAAATGCAACATTCAAAAAACATCAAAGTAATTTCGGGATCACCCAAAACACCATTTGGCTAAAGCTCCTCCTCACAAATCAATCCTCTTACGATTCCCTGTACATCGAAATTAAAAATCCAATTCTTGAAGAAGCGACATTTTATCGCTATGAGAACGGGCGCATAATTAACGAAGTTCAGATTAGCCGAAATTTCAGATATTCACAAAGGCCGGTGACAGCAATTCCGAACTATGTTTATCCGATATTCTTAAAAAACAACCAATCAGTTACCATTTTTGTTCGCATTCGCTCAAACACCCCCATACATTTACCGGTTTATATTGGAAGCGCCCGGGACATTTCTGCGCAGATTTTCAGCGATGTGCTCCTGGTTGGTTTATTTTTCGGAATTGTGGCCGTAATGTTTTTTTATAACTTCTTTATCTATCTCACCGTAAAAGACAAAGGTTATCTGTATTACATCTTTTACATCTTTTTCGTGGGAATGGCACAATTAGTGTTAAACGGGTACGCCGCAAAATTTTTCTGGCCTGACAGCCAATGGTTGTCGGCAAACGGGTTTATATTAAGTGGTGTTTTTTCGGGTGTTGCAACGGGAGTTTTTACTCAAAACTTTTTAAAAACCAGGTATTTTACACCCGGTCTCAATAAGCTTATCAATTTAATGATAGCCCTTTATTTATTAGGCCTGGTGCTGCATTTTTTGGGATTTAAATATTTGGCTTTTAATATGGTAAATATATTTGCCGCAACCGGAAGCACGCTTATCATTTTTACTGCTTACAAAATTGTACGGCAAAACTATGTGCCGGCAAGGTATTTTTTAGTTGCATTTTCTATATTCCTGCTTGCAGTAATAATTTACGTGCTACGTACTGCAAATATCGTTCCCTATAATGGATTCACGGCCTATATTCTGGAAATTGGGGCGGCAATACAGATCACGTTACTTTCATTTGCTTTGGCTGACAAAATCAATGTATACATGAATGAGCGCGCGCAGGCTCGGCGGGAAGCCCTGCGCGTTTCGCAGGAAAATGAAAAACTGGTACGAGAACAGAATATCGTTCTTGAAAAAGAGGTTAAAGCTCGTACCAGCGAACTTGAGAACGCAAATAACGATTTAAGCCAAACGCTCAGCCAGCTTAAATTAGCTCAGGCCAAACTTGTCGATTCTGAAAAAATGGCTTCGCTCGGCCAGTTAACTGCGGGTGTTGCACATGAAATAAATAACCCGATTAATTTTGTTACTTCCAATATCAGGCCGTTGGAACTTGACATAAACGATATTTTTGAGGTGCTAAAGAAATATGAAAATATAAACCCTTCTATTGAAGTTAAACCTCAATTGGAAAAAATAGATGCTTTTAAAAAGGAAATTGACATCGACTATATTGGGCAGGAAATTAAATCCCTGCTGTTGGGCATAAAAGATGGCGCCACAAGAACCGCAGAAATAGTGAAGAATCTTAAAAACTTTGTGCGGCTCGACCAATCCAATTTAAAGGCTGTTAATCTGAATGAAGGCATCGAGTCTACACTGGTACTGATAAGAAATACTTTTCCAAAAAATATGCTTGTTGAAAAGAATCTTGAGGAGCTAAGCCTTGTAGAATGTGCCCCGGGAAAAATTAATCAGGTGTTTATGAACATCATTACCAACGCGGTACAGGCAATAGGAGCTAAAAACTATACCACGGGAGAAGTGCCAAAACTCACCATTAACTCCTGGCAACAAGGTACCGGTGTCAATATTTCAATAAAAGACAATGGCATTGGAATGAGTGATGAGGTGGTTAAAAAAATTTATGAGCCTTTTTTTACAACCAAGGACGTAGGAGAAGGCACCGGCCTGGGCATGTCAATTGTAAAAGGAATTATTGAAAGTCATAACGGAAATCTTGAAATACAATCGTCAGAGGGTATGGGAACAGAATTTGTGCTAACTTTACCCATCCGATTCGCCTAATCAATAAACCGTAGTTATGAACCCAATAAAAATACTGTACATTGATGATGAGGAACATAACCTCAAATCTTTTAAGGCATCTTTTAGAAGGCAGTATGAAATTTATACGGCTAATTCCGGTACCGAAGCCAAAAATATTTTAAGCCAAACTGATATTCACATTATCATATCGGATCAACGTATGCCTGAAATGACAGGCGTTGAATTTTTCAAGTCAATCAAAAACTCGTACCCCGATCCTATTCGTGTATTGCTAACGGGCTATACTGATATTGATGCTTTAGGTGAAGCAGTAAATGAAGGGCATATTTACAGGTATCTTACCAAACCCTGGAATGAACTGGAGCTGAATAATTGTATTATCAATGCTCATAATAGTTATACAGGTAAAATAGCCCTGAAAGAAAAGGTAGACGAGTTACAAAAAACAAATGACGAACTAACCCGTTTCATTTACAGTATTTCTCATGAGCTTCGCGCGCCGCTCGCTTCTGCTTTGGGTGTAATACAACTGGTGAAGCTGGAAAACCTTATTGACCCTCAGTCGCATTTGGGAGAATATTGGGCTTTGATAGAAGGCTGTTGTGACAAACTTGAATACAACATCAACAAAACCCTGCAATACTATAAGAACCACCGGTACCAAACCCTAAATGAAAAAGTTGACTTCAAAACTCTTATAAACGAATTGATCGCATTACACAAACAAGCTAATAACGTAACTAATCAAATTGCTTTTTCATTAAATGTAAATCAATCGATTGATTTTTGGGGAGACTCTTTTAGAATAGAAATCATACTCGGAAATTTGATTTCAAACGCAATTAAATATCAAAAGCCCTCATCTGTTGATAAACAAATCAACGTTTCTGTCAAAGTCACGCCGCTTGATGCGCAAATAATTATTGCTGACAATGGAATGGGGATTTTCAAGGAACACCTACCAAAAATATATACACAGTTTTTCAAAGGAAAGCACGAACCTGGTGCCGGCCTTGGCCTTTTTATTGTTAAAGAGGCTCTTGATAAAATAGAAGGAACCATTAATGTTAAATCAGATATCGATGAAGGAAGTATCTTTACGATAAGGATTCCTAACAAAAACCCTAATCATCAACAACCTCACTAATAAATCATGCATACAAAGCTGCCAAAACCTGATACAGTAATGCTGGTTGACGACAGCAGCTTTGACCGTAAAATAGTTGAAAGAACGATTGGTTTTACTAAATCCTTTAAAAGCGTACTAATTTTTTCGAGTGGGAGCGATGCGCTTGATTATATAACCGATAACATCAATAATCCGGCAAAGCTTCCCCAGTTAATTTTACTCGATATTCAAATGCCCGAAATGGATGGCTTTGAATTCATAAACCGGTTTGCGCAGCTGCCTGAATCTCTTAGAAAAACAATTAAGGCTACTTTGCTTTCTTCAACCGACGATCTTGGCGATATTGCTAAAGCAGATGCTAACCCGCATATCATCAAACTAATAAAAAAGCCTCTTCACCCGGCTGTATTTTTGGAGCTTCTGAAAGAACATTACCACATGGAAGAATGACAATTTTCTTACTACTATTTTTCAACGAAACCTTTATCTACATTACAGATTTTCAGGAAGACCCTAAAAACCCGCTTCAAAAGAAGCGGCTTACTAACCCAAAATTTGTTTTCAATATTTTATATTCTACATTTTTCCTATCCCTGCATCTCCTTAATTTTTTCCCTGATTTTTCCCTCAATCTCGTTTGAAAGTTCAGGATTGTCCATCAACAGGTTCTTCACCGCATCACGGCCCTGGCCAAGTTTGTCGTTGTTATAACTATACCATGAACCGCTTTTTTGAACAATGCCCAAATCAACACCCATATCAATGATCTCGCCGGTTTTAGAAATGCCCTCGCCAAAAATAATATCAAACTCCGCGGCCCTGAAAGGAGGCGCCACTTTATTTTTTACCACTTTCACTTTCACGCGGTTACCAATGGCTTCGTCGCCATCTTTTATTTGAGAAGAACGGCGAATATCAAGCCTCACCGAAGCGTAGAATTTTAATGCGTTGCCTCCCGTTGTGGTTTCGGGGTTGCCAAACATTACACCAATTTTTTCGCGCAACTGGTTAATGAAAATACAAATTGTGTTGGTTTTAGAAATTGTTGCGGTAAGTTTACGAAGCGCCTGGCTCATCAACCTCGCATGCAAACCCATTTTGCTGTCGCCCATTTCGCCCTCCAGTTCACTCTTGGGAACCAGCGCCGCCACCGAGTCAATCACCACCACATCCAGCGCGCCGGAAAGGATCAGCCTGTCGGCAATTTCAAGCGCCTGCTCACCATAATCAGGCTGGGAGATTAAAAGGTTATCAACGTTCACGCCTAATTTTTGAGCATACACACTGTCAAACGCGTGCTCCGCGTCAATGATGGCGCACATGCCACCTTTCTTTTGCGCCTCTGCAATTACGTGCGTGGCCACAGTTGTTTTACCGCTCGATTCAGGCCCGTAAATTTCAATCCCCCTCCCCCGCGGAAGCCCGCCAATGCCAAGCGCTGTGTCCAGCCCGATAGAACCTGTTGAAACAACTTCGTGTGCTGTTGATGCTTTTTCGTTCATCATCATTACACTGCCCTTTCCAAAGTCCTTATCCAGTTTTTCCATGGTAAGTTTAAGGGCTTTCAATTTTTCGCTGCCCATATCCATTTCTTTAGTTTCTGCTTTTGCCATACTCCAAAATTACAATTTACCAATATCCATTCTAAATTAATTATCAACAGCAAAGCTAACATATTTAGTATTATAAAACTAAATTTTTTGGAGCTTATTTTCGACATCATTAAATGTTAGCCGATGGTTTAAATCATAGCCCACAGTTTAACCGGAGGGCTATGATTACCTGCAATTGCCTAACTTCATTCAAATAAAAAAGACGTGCAACAAAACAATAAATATTTAGAAGATTTTATTCGGCAGCTCGAGCAAAAACTCGGCCTCATATTTATTGAGCAGGAAGAAGGCAATGTGTGCTTCGCCAATAAAAACGATGAACTGCGCGATGAATTTAAACAATCATTTACGATGGCTGATGTGCAGCATTATATTCAATCGCTTGAAATTAAAGAGGAAGAAATAGTGCCCTTCCCAAAAGATGCAACTGAATTTTTCAACCCTTAAATCAAACAAATCATAAAAATCACGGGTCAGACTATAATATTCGCCAGCATTACAGCTATCACTCCCGTGGCCAGGCCCCAATAAATTTCGGCCGGTTGATGATCGTTCAGTATTAAGCGGGAAGTGCATACAGCGCCGCCGATTAAAAAGGCTACCGAAAGGTACAGCCCGAAACTAATATCGTATTGAAAAGAAAGCCCCACTAAAAAAGCAATGGCCGTGCCGATGGCAATGGCGTGCATGCTGATCTTCATATAAATATTAAACAGCAAACCAATTGAAGACGCCAGAAAAACGCTCATGGCAAACACTACAGCATCGTGCGGTATTTGTGGCAGGTTGCGCCACACGTACCAGATCCAGAAATACCAGATATTGCAAATGATAAACGGAATGATGCGGTCTTTGCGTTCCTTTAATTTAACGGAGCTGATAAATTTTAAAGCTTTCAGCAGGCCTACAGAAATCAACGGGAAAAAAGTGAACATCAGGAAGGATTGCACGATGATCAGCATTTTCTGCCTTGCTTCAAAGCCCACAAATAAAAAGGGTTGAACAAACAACAGAAAAGCAATCACATAAACCGGTACAAACACAGGGTGAAAAACATAGGACACAAAATTTGCTACCGCTCTCAATGCCGAATTTTGCTGGGCTTTCTCTTCTACTTCCTGAAGCCCTTCCGATTTATCTACTATTAATTTTGTGACCATTAATTTAGTTTACGCCTGCAAAAGTAAGGCTCTACAATCCATATTTATCAACCAAATAAATCAGCGCAGCCATATTAATAGCGCCCAATTCCAGTTCGCGTTTGTTCACGCTTTCAAAAACATCGGCACGGGAATGATGAATATCGAAATACCGTTGTGAGTCGGGGGACAAACCGCTTAAAGGCGTGCCCAGTTTTTTTAAATAACTAATGTCTACACCGCCTTCACCATCATTCACAAAGCCTGCGCCACCGTAAGGTTCAAACATCGGCGCCCAGTTTTTCAATTTAGAAAAAGCTTCGGGTACCACATCAAAATGAAAACCGCGCGGTGTGAATCCTCCGGCATCGCTTTCCAATGCAAAAATGTGTTTCTCCTTTTTTGCTTCGGCCTCATCAGCATATTTTTTTGCACCGCGTGTGCCATTTTCTTCGTTAGCAAAAAGTACAAAACGAATGGTTCTTTTGGGTTTATAACCCAGTGCCTTAAAGGTTCTTAAAATTTCAATGGTTTGCGTAATGCCCGCGCCGTCATCGTGAGCGCCCTCACAATTATCCCAACTATCAAGATGGCCGCCAACAGTAATGTATTCGTTCGGAAATTCACTTCCTTTTAATTCACCAATAATATTATGACCCTCGGCATCAGGCAAAAAATAACCGTTTGTTTTAAGTTGAATTTTCAGTGATCTGTTTTTTCCAATTTCATCTGCCAGCCAGTCTGCATCGCGCAAGCCAATTGCCACAGCAGGATTTTTTTTATAAGCGCTGTCATACCAGGTTGAACCCGTGTGCGGATTGTTGCCGGCTTCATGGCTCATGCTTCTAACAATCGTTGCAACGGCACCGTACTTTGCAGCAGAAGAGGTTCCAAGCCTCCCACGGTATTTTACCGCATCACCATAAGATTGAAAGGTTTCAACAAAACGCGGATTGAATTTATAGTTGTAAAAAACAATTTTTCCTTTTACATCATCTTTTTTTGCTTCCAACTCTTCAAAGGAATTGATAACGATTACGGGTGCAGTTAACGGTTTCCCTCCGGTGCCTACACTATTTCCCAAAGCCACAATATCCAGCACTTTTCTTTTATTGCCGGGTAGCAGGGCAACGGCCTCATCTTTTCCACCCCGAACCCAATGCGGCACCATACACGCCTGCTTATAGGTATTTTCACTACCGGTAGCTTTCAGCAAATTGTAACCCCAGGCTTCGGCTTTGTACATATTGGGCGATCCGGCCAGCCTCGGCCCGATGGTTTTTGTAAGCACTCTTAAATTATCATAGGCTTTGCTATGTGTAAATATTTCGTCGGAGATTTTTTTGATAAAAACCTCATCGGCATTTTGCGCAAAACAATTGATGGCGGTAAAAAGTAAAATTGAAAATAATCCCTTCATGCTTACAAACTTTGTGTTTAAAGATAGGCAGGATTTAACAATAAGTTTCGGGTTAGCGGGGTTTATAGAAAGCTCTTCAAACCCTCGAATAGAAATGACCGCCTTTCTTAAAACATAAACTGCGCCCTTAAAGTAAACACATCATCATTTACGTCTTTAGTAAAATCAGTAATTGACGTGGCTTCGTTCTTTATATGGTCATACCAAAAAAACAATTTCAGGTTACTATTGATATGCCGTAAAAAACCTAAGCCTAAGGTATTATATCGTATATCAGCCTCAGTAAACCCATTTGCGTTGGCCACTCCGGTTCCTTTTACTTTTGTGTTAGGGTCATACCAGTCATATTTTACAATGAACTGGTTGTTTTCGTTAAAAAGATTTTGTAAAAAGTAAAAGTAGGCGCCATTAAAAGGCCTTGTGTAAAGCGGTTGTTTCACATTTTCTTCAACGGGGTAAGAGCCTGGCGTAGCGCTTGAATTGGCAGTGGCTGTTTGCTTTCCAAAAATATATTCTGCACGCAGTTCGGTTTGCCAGTCTTTTGAAGTGGTTTCAATCTGCAAATCAGCGCCCAAATATTGACGGGGTGTGATTTTGCCGATATTCCCTGCAGCAGAATCCTTCATCATTAGCCAACTACCGCTTACCTGTTGTGTACGATAAAGGTTTGTAGTTTCACTCGCAATGCCTCCAAATAAGCCGCTTACACCTCCGGCAATTTTCACGGCTCCCAATTTTACCTGTTTTAGTTTTGCATGTGCGATAACATCTTTCCGGTTATCATATTCGCGCGGGCCTGCCAAACCCTGGCCATTGAATACGCCTATTTCGAGCTGCAGGTTTTTTAATGCCGCATCTTTTGCTCTGGGGTTGAAGGTTAATTCTGCACCAAGGTCGCGTTCTGTTTTCATGAGTATTTGTGACATGCGGCCACGCTCGGGCGTTTCGCGTGATGACGAGGAAAGTTGTACTTCAAAGCCGAACGGCCTTGCCATCATACCGGCAGTTACCGAGAACATTTGCCATTTATTTTCATAATACCTGCCCCAAAAATCCCTGATGTTTACGCCCTGTTCCGTACCATCAAACTGAAATACAAAAAATGTGGAAGGTGTGCCGTCTTTATGAAAAGAAAGATAATCAGCCCGCAAGCGCCCCCTTCTCAGGCGAAACCGGTTAGATGCGTTGGTTGCAAACGCGCCTCCCTGATACTCAGCATCGGCACCTTTCTCCTGCGCCACTTGAAACTGTGGCTGAAGATAACCGGTGAAGGCGAGCATACCGTATGTATCAGACATGATCTTAATTTGCTTGTCTGCAAACACGGTTGTATCCATCACATCTGAAAGCAGGCGCTGGGCACCGCTATTAAAAATTATTAATGAAAAGAAGGTCGTTAACAGTGTGTTTTTTAGTATTCGAATATTTATCACGTTTACCGGTTTAGTAATTTTGGCCACAAGTGTAAGCGTACTTATAACTCGGTCAGTTCAAAATTAGAGGATTTGTGTTGTTTTTGTTAAGCGGGTTATCCACGACCCGCTTCGCTTCAATTTGTTTTAATGTTTCGCTTGCGGGTGTGGATAACCCTGTGTTACTACTGGTATCAAAATTTTCTTTCGCCCATTTTTGTAAGTAGTTGACGGGTGATAAGTAGCCTAACGATTTACGCGACCATTCATAATTGTAGTCCTGGCACCTCTGGCGCACTTCATTGAGACTGTAAAATAAATAAGCGTTCAGTAACACTGTTCTCCCAACTTGTCCCATTTAGTGCGGAATTTTTAATTTTTTGGCAAGTTCAAGTACTTTGGTTTTAGGTTCAGCCTTGATGTTTACGATTTTTCCGGTATGAACTCACTTAATCATTATGCCTACGGCGCCATCGGCAATTGGATGTACCGACAAATGGTAGGAATTGATACTTACGAAGATGGCCCGGGATATAAGCACATTAAAATAAAACCGCAAATTGGCGAGGGTTTTACCTATGCGTCCGCATCACTTAAAACCTATTATGGAACGGTTAGCAGTGACTGGAAAGTTGAAGGCAATAACATTATTTTGGATGTAAAGATACCCGCCAATACAAAAGCCACGGTATTCTTACCTTCTGCCAATGCAAGTAAAATTACCGAATCCGGTAAACCGTTAACCGCCTTAGAAGCGCCTTTAAGTAATGAAGAGAATTACACAATACTGCAACTTGGATCAGGCAAATATAGTTTTAGGATTAAAAAGTAAAAGTTGGATACAAACAGGCTGAAAAGAAAAAAGGTCCTTCCGTAGAAACGGACTGACCTCTAACGATTGCTTGCCATATGAAAAAAACTTATTTCTATTTAGTTAGACTACCTTTTTCACTTTTTCCTTCGCTTTCTTTGTAATCTGATACAAATATACATCGTTTTCTAACAGCTTTAATAACAATAAATTGTTAAAATAATGACCGCTAAGGAACTCCATGCTTCCTCAAATACTTGTTGTAGTTGAGTTTAATGTGAAAAAAGCGATTATTTCCAAACGTTGTTTTTGCATTAAAAAACGCATAAAAACGCATGGTTCTGCATAAATATTAACAAAAAGCGCGTTTTTAAATAGTTTTTATCGCTTTGTTAAAAAAACATCAACAAAATTTAAAGAAAATAAAAAAATAGCTCTATTTTAGTCCCCGCAATCGCAGTTTTTGGGCGTTTGCAAAGTTCAAGACCTCTGATTTGATTGCTGAGTTGAAAAATTGACGAATTAAAAAGAATTGTTAGTGCGTTAGGTTATTCGTCTCGTTAACAGACCTCTAATTTGATTGCCTCTGACGATTGCTTGCTTATATGAATGCCGAACCAGATTAAAAGTGCGATTTCTAAAAAATAACTACAAATTTTCACCAAATTATTCCCCTCTCAAGGGGATTTTTTTTTATGCAACGCATTTATTATAACCAATATAACGTATAACCAATATAACGGCTTGAGCTATTTAGGCCATGGCCTTAAAATATTATACGTTGGGAAAAATTCCGGATACAAACATCCTGAAAACAAAAAAGGTCCTTCCGTAGAAACAGACTGACCTCTAACGATTGCTTGCCATATGAAAAAAACTTGATACTATTTGTGCTGCCTACAGCTTTTCTCTCACTTTCCTATCACTTCTGAATTTGATAACACAAAGATAGCCTTTAAAAGCAGGCTATTCCAAACCAATTATTGCTTGTTTTATGAACATCCAAACTGTTAAGAAAATGTAAGAATGCAGTGTTGTTAAGGGTTTCAGGAAATTATCTGAAAGATGCCCACCGTTATTTTTGCTGATATTTATTTTCAGAAAGTGAGTTTTAGGGTATACATTTGCGCCTCAAATGTCAAATCGCCCTACGGATATATTATACCAGTTAATTCATTCTCTTGAAAAGTCTGAGAAAAGAAATTTTAAACTTTATATAAAAAGAAGCTCCGGCAACGAAGACCTTAAAATCATTAAATTATTTGACACAATTGATAAGATGGAGCCCTATGACGAAGCCGTCCTTCTCAGAAAATTAAAAGATGTTACCAAACCGCAGCTTTCCAATCTAAAATCACATTTGTATAAGGAGTTATTGGCAAGCCTTCGTCTTTTAAAAAGCGGCGACAGCCTCGACCTGCAATTGAATGAATTGTTTGATTCAGCACATATTTTATATAAAAAAGGGTTGTTTTATCAAAGCCTTCGCATCATTGACCGCGCAAAGGAAATGGCAAAGCTGAACCAGAAGTACTTCTTTTTACCGTTGCTTTTATCGCTTGAAAAAAGAATTGAAGCATTGAATGTAACTGATACCTTTCCCGCTCGTATTGATGAACTTTCGGAAGAAGCGAATGAAGCTAATACAAAGCTGGATATGGTTACCAGGCTGTCTAACCTTTCTTTGCAGATGTACGGATTTTTTATAGCTAACGGCCACGCCCGTAACGAAGACGAGGAAGAAAAGGTAAAAAAATTCTTCAGACAAACATTACCCTCGGGTTCTGCACAGCAGGAAGGTTTCTATGAGAGATTATATTTTTACCAGGCCTACACGTGGTATGCATTTATCAGGCAGGATTTTTTATTATACTACCGCTACGCGCAAAAATGGGTTGACCTTTTTGATCACAAACCCAACATGATCCGCGTGGAGACAGGCCACTACATCCGCGGCTTTCACAATTTGCTGAATGCCCATTTTGATTTACGCAACTATGAAAAGCTAAGTAAAGATTTAAAAAGGTTTGACGAATTTTCTTTAAGCCCGCGGGTGCAGAATAATGAAAACTTCACCGTTCAGTCCTTTGTTTACATTGCAGGCGCCAAGATCAACTTCTACATTATTACCGGCCTTACAAAAGAAGGGCTTAACGAAGTGCCTTACATTGAGGAAAAGCTTGGGGAATATTCAATTTTTCTTGACAGGCACCGCGTAATGGTGATTAATTACAAAATTGCGATGCTCTATTTTCTTTCAGGGGATTATAGCAGCAGTATTGATTACCTGCAAAAAATCATTAACGATTCATCAGGTTTACGAACAGATTTGCAATGTTATGCCCGCCTGGTGCATTTACTCGCGCATTACGAACTGGGCAATCTTGAACTGATGGATTATCTCACACGATCGGTGTTCCGTTATATGAGCCGAATGAAAAATCTCACAGTGATCGAGCAGGAAATGTTCCGCTTCTTCCGCAACTCTTTTAAATTCACAAGAAAGCAACTAAAGCCGGAGTTTGAAAAGTTTTTAGACAAAGTGAAACACCTTGAAGGTAACCGTTTTGAAACCCGCTCCTTTGCTTATCTTGATATTATTTCCTGGCTTGAAAGCAAAGTGGAAGGCAAGCCAATGCAGGAAATTATTCATACTAAATACCTGGCAAGCAAGAGAAAGAGAATTGAAGACGAATAGGATTGCGTTGGCATAATTGTGCTTTTAATTTTGCCCTTTCCCTTCAATCCCTATTTTTGTAAGTATGGTCAACATAAAAATCCCCTCCTTATTCTTAGCAATTTTTTTTATTGGTAGTATCGTTAGTGCACAACCCGCAAGTGAATTTCGTGGTGTTTGGATCGCAACGGTTGCCAATATTGACTGGCCGCCCACACGTGCTTCAAGCGAAGCGCAAAAAGCAGATTTTATAAGCCAGCTTGATTTACACAAACGAAACGGCATGAACGCCATCATTATGCAGATAAGACCGGCAGGGGATGCATTTTATCCTTCACCCTACGAGCCATGGAGCCAGTGGTTAACGGGTGTGCAGGGCAAAGCGCCATTGCCGTTTTATGACCCGCTTGCTTTTATGATTGCAGAAACACATAAACGTGGCATGGAGTTTCACGCATGGCTCAATCCGTACCGTGCAGAACATTCGATCGGGAGGTCTTCAATTTCATCCGACAACATGCTTAAAAAAAGGCCTGACTGGTTTTTGACTTACGGCACCTCTCGTTATTTTGATCCTTCAAATAAAGAGGTGCAGCAATTTGTGATAAATGTAATTCATGATATTGTGAGGCGTTATGATGTTGACGCCATTCACATGGATGATTACTTTTACCCCTATCCAATCGGAGGCAAAGAATTCCCAGATGAAAATGCGTACCGCAGGTCCGGAACCTCACTCAGTAAAGCCGATTGGCGCAGGGCTAATGTTGATTCAATGATAAAGAACATTAATATCGTTATCAAACAAACAAAGCCTTATGTGAAGTTTGGTATCAGCCCTTTCAGCGTTTGGCGTAACGGAAAAGACGATGCTTTAGGCAGCGATTCAAAAGCCGGCCTGAGCAATTTTGATCAACTGTACGCTGATATTTTATTGTGGATGCGCAAAGGGTGGATCGATTATGTAACACCACAATTGTACCGCCCCATTGGTGATGCTTTGATTGATTACCAAAAACTTACAGACTGGTGGGCTGCCAACAGTTTCGGGCGGCATGTGTACATTGGCCACGGTATTTACCGGGCATGGGAAACCAGCTCAGCCAGCGCTGCTTACCGAAACCCAAATGAACTGCCGAATCAAATAAAGATTTTAAGGCACACTCCCGGCATCCAGGGCAGTATTTATTTCAGCAGCAAGAGTTTTGACCGAAACCCTAACGGCTGGAACGATTCGCTGAGAAACAATTATTACCGTGTTCGTGCAGAAGTACCTGAAATGCCCTGGTTGCCAAAAAGACCGGCATGGAAGTGATTTTTAATTCAAAACTTTCGGGGCGGGCATGTCGCCAGTAGGACGGCTTGTGTCTTATAGCATCAACACCAGCGCGTACCTAAAAATATTTGTTACCCTGTTGAAGGTTTCATTTCAGGAGCAATTGCGGCATAACTTTTCCTTATTTGAAAAATCGGTGTCAATATAAATTTCTAAACAGAAACTTAGAATTTATACACCAGGCTCAGGTTATTACCCGACTGCTCCAAATTAAGTTTTCGCACTTTTTTTAACCTCCTGTTGCCCATCACCCACATGGTGATGCCGCCAGCTGTTGCCAAGGCTCCGCCCAACATACCGCCGGCGCCCCAATTACTTGTAGCGTTAGACTCACCACCCAAAAGTGTCATATGATTAACAGTCATATTGATCCCTATCACCTCAAAAGCCACTCCCGCTGCGGTTGTAACGATTCCGATGGTTCTGAGATTTTTATAATGTTGTTCTGATCTGAGTTTTTTATCGGACACTTGCCCGAAAAGAGCTGTTTTATTATTCTGAGCCAAAGGTGTTTTAAGGTCAATGCGATGCAGGGCAAAACCTGATGTTTCCTGGGCATTTACCACTGTTACCATTATGGTTGCCAACAACAATAAGTAATAATTCTTCATAAAACTTTTTTTCAAAGCTATCTCAAATTGTCTTTACTGCTGTCACCATAAATAATGATTTTGATAGCCCTAAACAGGTATTTTTAGCCGTACACTTCTTTATTGACGATAGTCGGTAATTTTTCTCCTTTCAACCCGGCAATTACATTTTGCGCAGCTAATACTGCCATTGCATTGCGGGTTTCCTGCGTTGCTGAGCCAATATGCGGAAGAACGCAAACATTAGGATAAAGCAGGAGTGGATTGTCTTTGTTCATGGGTTCGGGATTTGTCACATCCAGTCCCGCACCCCAAATCGTGGCATTATCCAGCGCTTCTTTAAGATCGTTTTCGTTGTGCATGTTGCCGCGGCCGGTATTTACAAAAAGGGCAGTAGGCTTCATTTTTGCAAATGCATCTTTATTGAAAATACCTTTTGTTTCGGGTGTGAGGTTGGCGTGCATTGAAATTACATCGCTTTGCGACAAAAGTTCATCAAACGACACATATTTTGCACTCAGCTCTCTTTCGGCATTTTCGTTTTGGCTCCTGTTGTGATAGATCACTTTCATATCAAACGCCGCTTTACATTTTCGTGCCATTTCAAAACCAATCTTCCCCAACCCAAATATACCAACGGTTTTGCCGTGAAGGTCAATGCCCAAATCGGCAACCGGTTCAAACTGCTTCCACCTTCCGTCAAGGATCTTTTTATAATTGTAAAAAGCTTTTCTGGAAACGGCAAGCATCAGCAGAAAAGCCGTGTCTGCCGTGGCTTTGCTCAGTACATCCGGAGTGTTCCCGACAGGAACTTTATGTTTTGTGGCGGCTGCAAGGTCAACACTATCATACCCAACAGAAAACAACGACACCATTTTAATATTGGGGCATTGCAGAAAAAAATCTTCATCAATTTTTGCAAAGCCCGCTACCAATAATGCATCATGTTTTTTACAGTTCTCAATTAAAACGTCGCGTGGAATGGGCGTTTGTTCTGATGGAAAAACAGTAACCTCATGCCCGGCGTCTTTGATCATTTGAATTCCTGTTTCGGGTATTTGGTTCGTGATAAAAACTTTCATCGTCTGAACTATGGTTTATATGATTTTGTAATCGTTGTAAGGTAGCAATAACTTTTTGAATAAATGGGAGAACAACAGTTCTGCCCGTTCACCGATGAAAAACTCCGCTTACCGACAAAAATTGCATTAAACAGTACTTTGTATTGCCTAATACTAAATGTCACCAATATCTTTGACCTACAAATCAAACAAATGAATATAGAGAATACACAAAGCCAAATGCGCAAAGGAATACTGGAGTTTTGTATTCTTTCCATAATAAAAAGAGGAGAAGCTTACCCCAGCGATATTATTGAAGAAATGAAAAATGCTGAAATGGATATTCTGGAAGGGACGCTTTACCCACTTTTAACGAGGCTTAAAAATTCAGGTATGCTTACTTACCGTTGGGAGGAAAGTTCTGCCGGCCCGCCACGAAAGTATTTTTCACTCACTAAACAGGGCGAGCTATTCTACAAGGAATTACAGCAAACCTGGGAAGAATTATCAAACGCTGTAAATGCTCTTACTCAAATTACAAAATAGTTCAAAATACATAAAATGAAAACGATCATCAACATCACACTCGGCGGCAGAAATATTGCCATTGAAGATTCTGCATTCGAAAAAATCAAAGCATATACTGAAAGCCTGCGCCAGTATTATCGTAATGAAGAAGGGCGCGATGAAATCATTACAGATATTGAAAGCCGTTTTTCTGAACTGATGCAGGATAAGATACGCAAAGGCGCCGCACATATCACTGATGCTGACGTGGACGAGATGATTGCCACAATGGGCCGCCCGGAAGATTTTGATAAGGATGCGAAAGACGAAAGTTCATCTCAAAATTACAGCGGGCCCAATTTCACAACCGGAGAAAAACGCAGGCTGTACCGCGATGAAAGCAATAAAGTGATTGGCGGCGTTTGTAGTGGAATTGCCAACTGGTTAAATATTGATCCCACTGTGGTGCGAGTGTTATTTGCTATCATTTCATTTGGTGGTTTTGGAAGCGGTATTCTCGTTTATATTTTACTATGGATTTTTCTGCCTGCAAAAAACATGAGTGTTTATAACGGCAAAAAAATGTACAGAAACCCTGATGATAAAGTGATTGGTGGCGTTGCGGGAGGCATTGGCGCTTATTTCAATATCAACCCTACAACCATCCGTTGGGTTCTTGCAATACCGCTTATTATAAGCGCATTAAAAGGCGTTCATTTTTTCAACTGGGATAGTGATTTTGCTATTTTCCCCAACATATTTTTCGGCAGTCTTTCCGGTACTTTTATTTTCGCTTACATTGTTTTATGGATCATATTGCCCGAAGCAAACACTCCATATCAAAAAATGGAAATGCACGGAAAAACGATTGACGTGAACACGATTAAAGAAAACGTGCAAAATTCGATGGGTGATTTTAAAGACCGGATGCAAAGCTGGAGCGAAGAGGTAAAACAGGCCGGCGATCGAATCGGCACACAGGTAAATACATTCGCACAAAAACGCGGGCCGGAGTTTGGTAAGGAATTCGGCAGGGCGGCAGCACGCGGCGGAAAAGGAATTGGTTATGCGATCGCGATGATCTTTAGGGCGTTTTTCATTTTCATCGCCGGAACAATTGTGGTGTCTTTATTCATCGCCTTTCTGGCCTTCCTGTTCAGCGGTTTCGCATGGGCGCCTATTAATAATTTTTTATGGACAAGTGATAACCAGCAAATGTGGGCATGGGGTACATTGCTTTTCTTTGTTGGCGCCCCAATTATAGGTATGCTGGTGAGTTTAACCCGAATGATTTTAAACATTCGTACTCCGGGAAATTATTTGAACTGGTTATTTGGCGGATTGTGGACCGTTGGGTGGATTTGCCTGGTGATGTTTATTGCCAGCGTTTCAAAGGATTTAAAAAGAATTGAAAATGTTGAAACTCCGATCAATATTACACAACCATCAAATGGCAAGATGATTTTAACTGTAAACCAGCCGGAGCTTGCTTATCAGAACCGGGATTACCGATGGCTGAACGGAGGCAACGACCTGGGTGGTTTTAACTTTACTCCGGATACTTTAAAGCTGTCAATGATTTCGTTTGATTTTGAAAAAAGTGAGGACTCGTTATATCGTGTAATTGTTGCAAAAGAAGCCCTGGGCAAAACCGATGAGGAGGCACGTAGCCGTGCCAACAAAATTCAATACAGCGTTGTTTCAAAAGATAGCAGTTTAGATTTATCAAACGGGTTTGCCATTGATAAAAACAGCAAGTACCGCTTTCAAAATGTAAACGTAAAAATTCAGGTGCCTGTTGGGAAGAAGATAAAAATCGATCCTTCTGTTTTTCAAAAATTAAGCGACGGGCAAATCATGGCACGTGATTATAGCGATTCACGCAGGGGCGGCCTGGTCTCTTTCAAAAGGCGGATTACAGGATATGAAGCAGGTGTGGACTATGTGATGGACAGCACCGGTAAACTTGTAAACCCCGATAAGAAAACAGTTTCTACAAATACGGATGGAGAAAATTACAGTTGGAAAGCTAATGATGATACTACAAAAGTTCCGGCTGTTCCTGTACCGCCCGTGGCTCCTGCAGTGCCGCAACCGGGTGGCGTTTATCGTTATGACGCGCAACCGGTAAAGCCCGCGGCAGACCCATCAAAGGAAGACATTAAAAAAGTACTGGAACAAAAGCAGAAAGAAATAGATGACCTGAAAAAGAAGTTAGGTGAATAGTGCGGGAAATGGATGAGAGCTAACGCTTTTATATTGCCTTGTTTTTGACGGAAGTTAGTAGTGCGTGGAAATTGAAAAAAGTTGCTTTGTGATGATCTTTATAATTCGTCAACAGCGGCCTCGCCCGTATTTACAGCACCTTCCATAAAACCCTGCCAGTCTGCAAGATGTTCCCCGGCAAAACGTGTATGAAGGAATTTCTTTTTAAGCACCGGCATCAGGCCAAACCATTGGCCAATACCGTACATTGCATAAGCGCCGTAGGAATATTGATCGTTGCCCCAATAATAGCGCGTTTGCTTTTTTAATAAATCTTTAATGTTTCCAAAATGGGGTTCCAGGCAACGAAACACATCCTGCGCCAGGTATTCATCGGATTGGTTATTATTTGATGCGGCTTTATCGCCGATGGTGTAACTAATCAAAACACCGTCGTCTCCCGGTTGATTTTTTGTAGCATGATAAAAATAATGTGGCGATTGGTCAGAAACGAGATCAAAAGACTCATCTTTCCAAAACCGTTTGCTGAAATGCATGGCGTGCTTGCTGATGCGCGCGTACTGCAATTGATTGATAGCGTTGATGTGGGTTTGCGGAAGAGCCGGATCCCACTGTATTTTTTTCAATGAAAACGTTGGAACCGTGCAAATGATTTTACTGCCTGTAAAAACTTTTCCGTTAGCGCAGTGAACCGCTACTTTATCTTTTTGAATAATATTTGTGACAGTATGATCGGTGAAAACATTTTGTCGGCCTACTTTTTCGAGGAGCGCATTTGCAAACATTGAATTGCCTCCCTTTATCTTCAAATCCATTTCATTTTTTTCACTGCTTTCCGCATACTCTGCTAAAGCCGCAAAAGCAGAGATGTGGCGAATGCTTTCGCCGAAGTCAGTACTATCAAGCAATTCCCTGATTTCAAGATCGCGGCCTTCGCAACCATTATTCACTAAAAACCGCCACCAGTCGTATTTGTCGAGTTTTATTTTATCAGCCTCTGACATTTGCCCGTAGTTTTCAATGATCTTTTTAAATTTCTTTTGCCAGCCGTCGCTGTAATTCCATTGGTTAGCCGGCGAGTATTGGCCTTTATAAATTAAATGTGTATCAAACTGATTGTTTTGTAAGGTTAGTTTCAATTCATCACAAAGTTCGCGCATACGTGTATGTGAGTTACCTACCCATTCACCGCCGAGTTCAATAACAAGATTGTCAGAAATATTGTGAGAAAATACTCTGCCGCCAACGCGTTTCCGGCTCTCGAGAACCACAAAATCAGTTCCTTTCTTTTTTAATTTGTAAGCGGCTGAAAGCCCCGCGAAGCCTGCGCCGATAATTATGACTCTACCGGTAGAATTTAATGAAAGAGCTTTGGTAAGAGCTGGTGAAAATAAAGTGGCGGTAGCAAGTGAAGTGTTTCTGATAAATAGTCGGCGGTTCATGGCTTTGATTTTAGCCGCTAAACTACCAATTTAAAATGCGCAGGCCCATCGCTAAAATATGTGATGAGAAGATTATTTAAAATCCCTGCTTTTCGGAAATATTTCTGCCTGAACCACTTTTTTGTGTTTACTGTTCCCTGTTAATTCGCGCGGAATTAATTTGCCATCCTTTTCATCAGCAGGTGAAGTTGTTGACAGGTCAATTTTTTTCGTTGATGACGTGGCAAGGTTATTAATGAGATTTTTTAGATCGTAACATTTGCCTGCTATTACGTGTATCACATCTCCTTCGCGCTGAACAATGCCTTCGGCCATCAGCAATTGCGAACGCAGCACTTCCTTTCGATACGTGTCAAAAACATTTTGAAATACAACCAGATTGGCGCATCCGGTTTCATCTTCGATTGTTACAAAGCAAATGCCTTTTGCGGTGCCGGGCCGCTGGCGAATTAATACCAGGCCTGCTACGCGCACAAAAGCCCCGTCAGGTTTTAGTGCCAGCTCACTTGTGGCAATAACTTTTTGTTCAGTTAATTTTTCTCTAAAAAAGCTTACTGGATGTGCTTTTAACGATAATGATACGGAAGCATAATCATGCACCACATGCTCCGGAAGGTTCATTTGAGGTAATGCAGTGTTGGCATCTTCCGCAATATGTTTTTTATCAACCCAGCCTTTGAACAGGCCTTCCAGCCTGTCATTTAAGGCAGATGCCTGCCAGAGCGCCTGCCGTCTGTCCATATTTATTGATCGAAACGCATCAGCTTTAGTCAGTTTTAAAATAGCCGTTTCGGAAATGCCTGCATCTCTTAGTTGATGAATGTGGGAATATGGTGATTGTCTTTGCTGAATCAATAGTTTCATTTCTTCTTCCTTCAAACCCTTTACCTGCCTGAAGCCCAGCCGTACTGTAAAATATTTGCCGTCAAATGTTTCGAGTGTGTTGTCCCAGCGGGAATAGTTTATATCAACAGGTTTTACATCCACACCATGTTTGCGCGCATCAATTACAATTTGTGCCGGCTGATAAAATCCCATAGGCAAACTGTTCAGCAATGCTGTACAAAACACATCAGGATAATGATATTTGATCCATGCCGAAACATACACCAGCAATGCAAAACTGGCAGCGTGGCTTTCAGGAAAACCATAACTGCCAAAGCCTTCCAACTGACGAAATACGCGACGGGCAAATGCTTCTGTATACCCATTATTCATCATGCCGGTAATAAGCTTTTGTTCAAACTCACTCACTTTTCCTTTTGCTTTAAAAGTAGCCATGCTGCGCCGTAAGCCATCAGCGTCCGCAGCGCTGAACCTTGCCGCAACCATTGCAATTTCCATTGCCTGCTCCTGAAATAAAGGAACGCCTAATGTCCTTTTTAAAATATGTTTTATTTCTTCTGATGGGTATTCAACGGGTTCTTCTTTATTTCGCCTGCGTAAATAAGGGTGTACCATGTCGCCCTGTATTGGGCCGGGGCGAACAATTGCCACCTCGATCACGAGATCGTAAAACTCCCTTGGTTTTAACCTTGGCAACATTGTCATTTGAGCACGGCTTTCAATCTGAAATACGCCGATCGTATCTGCCCGGCAAATCATGTCATACACATTTTTATCGTCTTCGGGAATCGTGTGCAGTTCATATTCTTTTTTATGATGCTGCTTTAAAAGATCAAAAGCCTTGCGAATACAGGTAAGCATGCCCAGCGCGAGCACATCAACTTTTAAAAACCCCAGCGCTTCAATATCATCTTTATTCCACTCAATATTGGTGCGGCCTTCCATTCTTGCATTGATGATGGGGCAAAGTTCGGTAACGTTTTTCTCCGTGATCACAAAGCCGCCCGTGTGTTGACCCAATTGCCTTGGAAAGCCCATGAATTGCCGTGTGAGATGTAATACTTTTTGCAAATGTTTGTCATTAGGATTGAACCCTTCAGATGAATTTTTTTTCCCATCGTACCACTCTTCAGTAAATTCCCACAAAGATTTTGACAGCTTGTCAACAGCATCAACTGAAAGCCCCATTGCTTTACCAACATCGCGCACGGCGCCCTTTTCATGTAATTGTGTAACGGTTGCCACAATTGCAGCGCGGTTTCTCCCATATTTCTTGTAAATGTATTGAATGACTTCTTCGCGGCGCTCGTGTTCAAAATCCACATCAATATCAGGCGGTTCATCGCGTGCATCAGACATAAATCTTGCAAACAACAATTTGAATTTTGAAGGATTTACTGATGTGATGCCGAGGCAATAACAAACGATCGAGTTAGCCGCAGAACCGCGCCCCTGGCAAAGAATATTTTGATCTCTTGCAAATTTTACATAATCATAAACCGTAAGAAAATAAGAGGCGTAATTTTTTCTTTCGATAAAGTCAAGTTCATGTTTAATATCGTTCATCAGTTTTTCAGAAACGTCTTCGCCAAATTTTTCAATAGCGCCTTCCCAGGTAAGCCTCTCAAGTTCTTCCTGCGGCGTACGCCCACCTGAAGTAATTTCTTTCGGATAAACGTATTTTAATTCATCCAGTGAAAAACTGCAGGCAGAAACGATTTCCTGTGTGCGTTCAATCATTTCAGGGTGTTGACGGAACAGGCGTACCATTTCCTTTTCGGTTTTCAAATGGCGTTCTGCATTTTGATATAGGTGAAAACCTGCATTATAAATTGTACATTTTTCACGAACACAGGTCAGCACATCCTGCAGCTCACGCCGTTCGCGGTTGTGATAGTACACGTTGTTTGTAGCAACGAGAGGAATGCCGAATTGTTCGGAAATTTCAATCAGCCTGTGTAGGCGCTTTGCATCATTAGCCTGATAGGAGCGGCTTGCAGCGAGGTAAAGATCGTTACCGATTTTTTCTTTGTATTTTTTTACAGATGTGATAAATGTTTCATCAAATTTGAAATGGCAATCTAATTCGGCAGGCGGCACAACAATAAATATTATATCTCCCGCCCTGGTAAAAACATCAGTTTTGTACAAATGGCAATCACCTTTTTCTGCGCGAAGGTTGCCTTCGGAAAGGAGGGCTGTAAGCCGGGAATAACCATTTTTGTTTTTTGGAAAAGCGAGCAACGACGGGCCATCCAGTAAATTTAAGCAACAACCAACAATCAATCGAATACCGGCTTTTTTTGCTTCAACATGCGCGCGCACAATACCTGCGAATGTATTGTGGTCAGTAATAGCAATCGTATCATATCCAAATTGTACAGCCTGCTCCACCAGCTCTTCGGGATGGGAAGCACCGCGGAGAAAACTAAAATTAGATGTTACTTGTAGTTCTGTGTATTTCATAAGGAAGCGTTTATCAGAAAGCAGGTGCCACCCCCAAGAACTTTAAAAATTTTATATCACTCAAAATTGCTAACTGATTTGTGTGAGGTTAGGCAAAAAAGCCGTGAACGAACCACTGTGTTTTCTTATCTCCATAATCCCCCGATCGGAACAACCAAAAGCGTTTTCCTTCTTCATCTTCCACGCAATAATAATCGCGGTACAAGCCCTGTTGCAGCCACCATTCCTGCTCAATTCGCTCAGGGCCTTCCGCATTTATAATTTTGTGTAGCCTGCTTTTGTAGCGAAAGAGCATGGGTGGATAATCAGGAACGGGTGCTGTAACCTGAATCAATTCAGGCTTAGGTAACAGGTGCAACGGCCTTGGAAAATTTGTGCGCCACTCAGTTTGCGGCTTTTGTTTTAAATCCGATGTATCAACGAAAGAAAATTCCGGCCAGTAATGTTCTGCCGGTAAAAAGCGATGAATGTTTTGAATGCTCACGCGCCCGGCGATGCGGTCAACCAACTCTGCTATTTCGGTGTTGGTTTTATTCTCGCCATGGTTCCACAAAGTTTCCTGAATTGTGGATGTTTTTTCAACTTCCGGTGCTTCCAACACAAAAAGCTCAATGCCCAGGCCGGGCTCCAGCGTGGAGATTTTTTCTTCGAATAATTTAAAAAGATGTTTTTGATTGCAGGATGCCTGCGTGGTTCCGATCATGAGTTGTTGCTCTCGGGCGTCTATCCTGTACGTGATGAACCTGCATCGCCGTAAGCCAAGCCCTTCTTTCTGAAGCCTGTTGCAAAGTTGTTTCAACAATTCTTGTAAAGCAATCTCAATTCCTGCTGCGGTGCAGATGGGTTCCAACGCCGGAAGCCTTGCTGTATAAGGTTCCGGAGGGATCAAGGGGTTGATAAATTCAGTTTCGTTGCCCAGGGCCTGGTCTGTTCTTTTTAGTAAAGTTGCGCCAAAGCGCCGTTGTAATGCGCTGCGCGGAATCTTTAACAGTGACTGTATATGATGAATGCCTAATTGATCCAGTCGTTCCAATTCCTCAGGCTGTAATCTTAAAGCAGCCGGTGGAAGATCGGAAAGTGCCGCTACAATATTTTCTTTTTTGATGATGGAGGGTTCTCCAAAACGTGCAACCGCAAAGGCGCCGCCGATTGAAGGGGCAATGGCACCTTTTACCTCGTACCCAAAATCTTTCAACCGCTGAATAATAGTTTTAAGATAATTTTCTTCGCCGCCCCACAAATGTGAGCAGCCCGTGGTTTCAATAATCAAACCGTCCGGCAAATCAACAGCAACCACCGGTGAAAACCTGATGCACCACATACCGAGGTTGTGTAATAGTTTTTCAGCAAGCCCTTTTTTGTAATGCAACACCTGTAAATCAGGAAGAATCGCTTTACAATCTGCCACCACCATACCGGCGCTAATACCTTGTGCAGCAGCACCTGAATTGACCGCTTTTACCACGCTGCGGCCACGTTCGGGCTCAGCTAAAACAAACGCTTTATTTTTTAAATGCGCATACTGCCTCACCGTGTAATCCGCCAACAGAAAAGGAAAAAATATAGAGGCAAAACGTTGTTCCATCAGCTTACTTTTAATTCACGATGTGAAGAAATAGCTTTCAATTGGTTTTTGATTTCTTTAAAATGACCCGCCTGCCATTCCACCAACCAATTGCCGGGAGTGCCGTTGCGAACTTTTGTTAATTCCACATTCCAGCGGGCAAAACCTAAGCCCGGCATATTCTGCGGAATTGATTTTACAGAATTTATTTTCCAGGACGCCACACAAGCCACGGGGTTTTTGCTTTTAGGGTTTTGCCGGTGAATGAAGGCTGTAACCCCGCTTTTTTCCACAGCCAGTTGTAACCTGCGGGAGGCTGTAAAATCAATGTCCTGCAACTCCCCAACTATTGCCGTGAGACAGGAACATTTTAATGCTTCTTCAATTACCCACAACACATCTTTGGGGTTGCGTGCATTAACGAAAATGATATGGTGGGGATCAATCCCAAAAAGTTTTAAAGCTGTTGGAAAAATTTTGTTGGAAGCATTCACCCACACAGCATTTATTTTTTGGGCATTCTTAAAAAGATTACCCATCACGCCCGAAATAAAACCGTTGGTTGCAGCGGCGTTTGAAAAATTATCGCTGACAAAATCATGAACGGCCCCCGTTGGAAAAACATCATGCGGAAACGACTTTTCCATAAATCCCAGCCCCACTGAAATATGTCTTTCGCATACAGGTTTTTTAAAGCCCTGTAATACCAGCAGCTCTTTTCTTAACGAACGAAGAACATCAGTTTTATATACAACCTCAACAGGCATATAAATTATTTCTGATGCTAAGGTAATAAAAAAAAGCTAATAAATTTAGTAATTTAATAGTAAAAAAATTAGTACTTCGTAAACTTCGCAATCCCTACAGAGAGCCGAGGTAGGGGCTTTATTTATTCCTCCCGTTCATAGCGTATTCAATTCCGCCAAGCAAATGCTGTAAAAACAAAGGCTCTTCATAGCTTTCATCAGTATGCCCCAGGCCGGTGTAAAAAGCCCTGCCGCCATCATAATTTTGATACCATGCAATGGGGTGATAATTGCCGTTTTTGCCGCCTTCGTAACTTTTTTCGTCAAGCAGTAATAGTACTTTTATGTTATCGCTGATGTTTTTAAAATTATACCATTCATCAAACCGCTCCCATTTTGCCGGTAAGTGTTTGGTTGAAATATGTGAATTGTCTTTTACAATTATTGTTGCTTTTTGTTGTTTGGGATGGCTTAAAAAATAAGCGCCCACCAGCCCGTTGTACCAGGGCCAGCCGTACTCGGTATCCGTTGCGGCGTGAACACTCACAAAGCCGCCACCTTTTTGAATATACTGCTTAAAAGCAGTTTTTTGCGAATCATTTAAAACAGTGCCGGTAGTATTTAAGAAAATAACTGCTGCGTATTTTTTCAGGTTGGACGGCGTGAGGGCAGCGGAATCTCTGGTAGTATCAACACCAAAACCGTTTTGTAATCCTAATTGTTGAATAGCAGCGGCGCCTGCGGGAATTGATTTATGATAGAACCCCGCCGTTTTTATAAATACCAAAACTTTCGGCTTTTTTGCCGCAAAAACTGAAATAGAAAAGGCAAGAAAGAGTACACTTAAAATCGTAAGCTTAGTGTTCATATTTTTGAGGTTGAGATTTCGCCACAAGTTACCGATTTAGTCGATGGCTTTACGGCTCTAATTTTCCGCAAACATTTGCGTAAATAATAGCCATTTTGTACACAGTTTTTCAACTTACAGCCCTTTCTGGCTCAATCATATACAAAAAATGGCTAATTTTGCAACATAAATCAATTGATATTAAGCCGCTACTAACCACTTAGTCCGTCTGCAGCAATTTTTATTCTTGCAGAATATTTTAGAAATTAAAAACAAAAAAACTACAAATGAAACAAGTTACGTTTTCCTTACCTCTGGAAGCCCTGGGCGATGCCACCGAAGCTCTTTTATTAGGCGACTTTAACAACTGGAACCCCGAAAATGCCCCGATTTTATCCGTTCAGCCCGACGGTACTTTGAAAGCTGAGATTTTATTGGAACCCGGAAAGACCTATGAATACAGATTTTTATTAAATGACGGAAGATGGGTGAACGACTTTGCCGCTCAGTCTTACGTATATCGTTCTGAGTTGAACGTGGAAAATTCAGTCATTACTGTTGAAGAAGAAGTTTTGGTAATTGCAGAAACTCAGGTATTAGTGGCAGATGTTAAAAAAGCGGCAAAGAAAACGCCTGCAAAAACTTCAAAGCCAAAAGTTGTAGCTACAAAAACTCCCGCGAAAAAAGCTGTGAAAAAAGAAGCCCCTGTTAAAGATGACCTTACTAAAATTGAAGGTATCGGGCCTAAAATTGCAAAATTGTTAGAAGCCGAAAGTATTGTTAGTTTTCAGGACCTTTCAAAAGCAACGGGTAAAAAATTAAAAGGAATTTTAGAAGCTGCGGGCTCTAAATTTCAAATGCACAATCCGGCAAGCTGGCCTAAGCAGGCAAAATTAGCTGCAGCGGGCAGCTGGGATGATTTAAAGAAACTACAGGATGAACTTGTAGCGGGGAAATAAAAATCATTAAATTGTTAAAAAAAATAAGCGGCCTCAATTTGAGGCCGCTTATTTTAATAGTGATAGATTAGTCGAATAAGTCGGAGGTCAAAACGGGGTTAGTTGCTAACTAATTTTATTAGTATCCTTATGGATAAAACTATTTGTTGTGTTTCAGGGGGTGAACATCATAGAGTTTGGCAAAAGGTTTCAGGCCAATGCCGCTTGTTTGCAATATCTGATGGATGTTAAATGCATGACGGATTTAAATGCTGCGAGTTTGGTTCTTCAAGATATTAGGAAAACAAGCGATGGATCAATTTACATTGCCAGAATTGTGGCTATGAAGAATCAGCCACAGCGGGAACACTGTTTCACAAAATTAAATTTCCATTGTTGAAGGCATTTCATATTTGCTATCGTGTTTGCGTAAGCAAAAAGGGATGCAAGTTGTGGTTGTCCGGTGAGTTGTTGTTGCGTCAGAAAACCTGTTGGTCATTTAAAAGAAAGATACAGGAGGCGATGAAATCCGGTAGCAGCCATCAGCTAACGGATTGTATAGGTATTGATGAAATCGTCACAGGCGGGCAGGATGAGCAAAGGCGATAAAAAGCTGGTTTGCCTGGCGGTAGAAATAAGAGAAGATGAAAAGACAGGAAGAGCCTATGGTACAGATATGGAGGATTGTAGTAGCGCTGAATTACGAAGGGTTTTTGATACGCATATATCTAAGTAGAAGGCACTGGTGCGAACAGATGAATGGGCAGGATATACGCCTTTGGGGTCTGAGTATACACTACAAAGAATAAAATCAGATAAAGGAAAAAACTTCTCTGAAATGCATACCCTGATAAAGAATTTGAAATCATGGTTAAGGGGAATATATCACAAGTGTAGTGAAAAACATATGCAGGCATATCTGAATGAATTTTTCTACCGATTTAATAGAAGAGCCTTTGGCAAAACCTGTTTCCACAACCTGTTGGTGCCCGTTTGCTTTTCTTCCACCCATATGGCATTTGGTTCCATCAGAATGGAACCGGTTTTTATGGTATCGGGCCAGTCTGCCACAGCCGCTGCCAATATCGCCATTGATGATAAGGTTTCGGTGCAGGATGTAAGTTATAGCAAATTGAAAGCCGTACTTCTGAAAAGAAATACGGTACTGGCGTACAAGTGATAATTACTATAAGAATTATTTGGAACCGCAACGTTCGTCAATGATTTAGATATCTATCCTTATTTTTACTGCCTTAAACAAAACAACGCTACATGACACAAGTTTTCACGCCTGAAGGCGCACAGCAGGTTATAGACAGAATCAACAAACTCACAACAGTTTCGCAGCCACAGTGGGGCCAGATGAACGTAGCGCAAATGCTGGCGCACTGTAATGTTACTTATGAGCTGGTATATACTGACAAGCATCCTAAACCTAAAAGCCCTTTTATGAAATGGGTGTTAAAATCTTTCGTAAAAAAGACCGTTGTAAATGAAGAGCCTTACAAAAAAAATATGCGCACAGCGCCTCATTTCTTAGTGACGGCTGAAAAAGATTTTGAACTGGAAAAAGAAAGGCTCATTAACCATATCAAACAAACGCAGGAACTCGGCGCCGAGCATTTTGATGGAAAAGAATCTCATTCTTTTGGGGTGCTTAATAAAACAGAATGGAACAACATGTTTGCCAAGCACCTCGATCATCATCTTACGCAATTCGGGGTTTAATTTTCCCAAACACAGGACGAGTAGCATCTATTCCAGTTATGAGAAATTTACATTTGATTCTCTTTTTCGCAATCATTCTTTCAGCGTGTAGCAACTCAAAGAATGCTGTTGAAGATGGCTACAATAAACAACTCGCCGAAAAGCTTGGCGCAGACGAATACGGTATGCGCATGTATCAGTTTGTGATTCTGAAAACTGGATCTGCAAAGATCGAAAACAAAGATTCTATCAACTCCTTGTTTCGGGGGCATCTCGCAAATATTGGCAGGCTTGCTGATGAAGGAAAATTAGTTATTGCGGGGCCTTTCGGGAAAAACGAGAAACAATACCGCGGACTTTATATTTTTAAAACCAAAGACAAAAGGGAAACTGAAATTTTGTTACAATCTGATCCTGCAATAAAAGCAGGTTTGCTCGCCGCTGAAATCTATCCCTGGTATGGCTCTGCAGCACTTGAAACTTATTTACCCTTTCACAAACAAATCGAGAAAGTAAAACCTTAAAACTATTTCACCACACCTATTTCCTTTGCTTTGCTCAGTAGAAATTCATAAGCAGCATCATAATTGTTAGCAACTTCGCCATCTAAAATAGCATCTTTCAAGGCACCTTTTAATAAACCCACTTCACGCGACGGCTTTAGGTTAAAGAGTTCCATAATCCGGGTACCATCAATCGGCGGCTGCCAGTTGCGTATCTGGTCTTTTTCTTCAACCTCTCTGCAATGCTCGCGCACCAACTGAAAATTTTCAAGGTAGCGCCGCACTTTATATTTATTCTTACTCGTAATATCAGCTTCGCAAAGCATCATCAGTGCTTCAAAATCTTCACCAGCATCAAATAACAGTCTGCGGATTGCCGAGTCAGTAATGTTTTCTTTGGTCAGGCTGATCGGGCGAAGGTGTAACTCCACGAGCTTTTTTACCTGCTTCATTTTTTCGTTTAGCGGAAGTTTTAGCTGCGCGAAAATCTTAGGAACCATCCTGCCTCCCACCACTTCATGCCCGTGAAAAGTCCAGCCATGGCCTTCCTCAAATTTTTTCGTTGCGGGTTTTGCAATATCGTGCAGGATAGCCGCCCAGCGAAGCCAAAGATCATCAGTGTTTTCCGAAATATTATCGAGTACCTGTAGTGTATGATAAAAATTATCCTTATGGCCTTTCCCTTCAATAAATTCGGCGCCTGCCAAATCCACCATTTTTGGAAAGATGATTTTCAGCAAGCCGCTTTTGTACAACAGGTCAAAACCAATTGATGGCTTGTTCGCTAAAATTATTTTGTTCAACTCATCAGTAATTCTTTCCTGCGAAATAATTTTAATACGCTCAGCGTTTCGTTTAACAGACTCAAAAACTTCATCAGCAATTTTAAAATTCAATTGCGTTGCAAAGCGGATGGCACGCATCATACGCAAAGGGTCATCACTGAAAGTCCGGTCAGGCTCCAGCGGCGTGATAATAATCTTTTCTTCAAGATGTTGAACGCCGTTAAACGGATCGAGTAATTTACCAAAATCATTTTTGTTCAAACTAATGGCAAGCGCATTGATGGTAAAATCTCTTCGGTTTTGATCGTCTTCTAAAGTACCCGGTTCCACCTCGGGCTTGCGGCTGTGGCGTTGATAGCTTTCTTTACGGGCGCCAACAAATTCAATATCAAAATCTGAACTGTGAATATGTGCTGTGCCAAAATTTTTAAAATAATTAACCTCAGGTATAGGCCTGAACTTTTGTGCGACTGCTTTGGCTAATTTAATACCATCGCCCACACAAACAATATCGGCATCCTTAGTACGGCGGCCCAAAATTTTATCGCGCACAAACCCGCCCACTAAATAGCTTTCAAGCCCCAGCTCCTGTGCGGCCTGCGCTACTTTGTCAATAATCTCTTTTTCTTTATCGTTTAATTGAATATCCATCGGGTGGGCAAAGATAACGAGCCGGGGGTTTTCCGCAACCATGTAAAACTTACAATCCTTGCAATGCAAATCCCTGGCAGGTACTGTAATTCAAAAATTACTTCCTGATAAAAATCGCTTCGCCGTTTTCCCATTTTATGATTGAGCTGGGCGTGGCGGGCGTTTCATCATTCTGTTTGTGAGTCACAACAAAATCAACCGATGATTTTATTTCATCACTGATCTGTAAAAAGTTAGCTGGCGTTGATGCTCCTGAAATATTTGCAGAAGTTGAAACGATCGGCTTTCCAAACCTTTTTATCAGGGCACGGCAGAACTCATCATTTGCAATTCTGATGGCAATGCTGCCATCTTCGGCCAAAAGATTGTCAGCAAACCCGATACCGTTATCGTAAATGACGGTTGTTGGTTTTTCGGCTTCATTCAAAAATTCAAAAAGGCTCAAATCCACGGCAGCAGTGTATTGCATTACGTCCCGTTCTGTCGCTGCTAATACAATCAGGGCTTTGCTATCGCTTCTTTTTTTTATATGGTAGATCTTCGACACAGCTTCTTCGTTGGTTGCATCACAACCCAAACCCCAAACAGTATCGGTGGGATAAAGGATTACACCTTTGTTGTTTAACACTTCAACACATTTTTTTATATCGTTTTCAAAATTGAGCATGGTCAAATATAAAATGCTTTGATAAGAAAGGTTTCAATTTTCAGGACAACTTATCAAATATTAAAATTATAGTTGTCGCCGTTTTCAAAGGCGGTGGCGTTTACCAGGATAGCTGTTAACAGAAAAATGTCGCTCTTTGCGGGGCGGTTTTATTTCCACTTCAATTTGCCGTCTATTTGAATATGGATATGCCCTTCATCCACCAGGAAATTAATAACCGTCCAAACCTGTTCCTTATTAAAGCCCGGTAGTTGCTTAAAAACATGAATGGTGCTTTGTGGCGTTTGTAAATTATTTTTAAGGAAGGCCGAAATTTTATTAAAGTTTTCTTTTGATATCTCAGTTTTTTTTCTGCGGAGGCAGTTGTCGCAAATACCGCAATCTTTCATTTCGGCGTCTCCAAAATAGTTCCCGATGATCTTGCTGCGGCATTCTTTTTTATCCAAAATATATTTGATCATCTGGTCAATCCGTTCGGCAAAGATTCTTTTACGTTCAGACAATAATTCAATATCAATTTGCAGCAACGACGATTTGATACGGCTGCGGTTAAGGTACACCTGCGGCGAATCCTTTTGCGGTTGATAATCTATCACACGGTCAAAATGCAGCCTGTTCAACTGATCTTTTACAACTGCAATTTCAAACTTTGTCAGATAAGCAACGTAGGTTTCAGAAACAGCAACCGGGTAATCATAAATTCCCTCGTAAGTGCGGAGCAAAGTTTTTATCATCGGCTCCAGGTGGGCGTGTGTGGCTTCATATTCGTACAACTCGTTTTTAGAAATTGTGAACCTGACGGTAGCCGCCATAAAAACTGTTTCATTAAAACTCAGCCAACCATCCTGCTCCAGCGCTTTTAAACCGTAAATCGTAGTATTGATGTCGAGATTGAATTTTTTAATGAAGTCCTTCAGGTCAAAATCATAATAATCGCCCGGCTCTTCGCCTTCGGGAAGTTGCAAATAATTCACCGTACTTTTATATACCTGCCTGATTGTTTCCATATCGGGATAACGTATATCAGGCATTTGTTTTAACACATCAATTTCCGTATCGTCATACAAAAGCACCGCAAACGAACGCCTGCCATCACGGCCCGCGCGGCCTGCTTCCTGATAATAATTTTCAAGGCAATCCGGCACATCCGCATGAATCACCACCCGCACATCAGGCTTGTCGATGCCCATACCAAACGCGTTTGTGCACACAATCACACGAGTTTTGTTCTGCACCCAGTTGTGTTGCCTTTTTGTGCGTTCTTCAGAACTAAGTCCTGCATTATAAAAGTCGGCGGCGATGCCCTGCATATTCAGGAGTTCAGCAATTTCTTTGGTGCGCTTTCGGGTTTTACAATACACGATTGCTGTACCCTGCACATTTGATAAAACCTCAGCAATTTTATTAATCCGGCTGTGCACCCGAAAAACGCTGTAAGATAAATTCGGCCTTTCGAAAGACTGCCTGAAGATTTTGAAATTGCCTGCGCCGTCAACACTCAATTTTTCGCAAATATCTTTTTGCACGAGCGGCGTTGCAGAAGCGGTCAGCGCAATCACAGGAACATCGGGCAATTCTTCCCTCAATTGAACAATCCTTAAATACGGCGGACGAAAATCATAACCCCATTGCGAGATGCAATGCGCTTCATCAACAGCAATAAAATTTACGCCAAGCCCCGGCAGGTACTCTTTAAACAAAGATGTCTCCAAACGTTCGGGAGACACATATAAAAATTTGCAATTGCTGTGCGAGGCCGTTTCCAACACATTGATCACTTCTTTTCGCGGCATGCCTGTGTGAATAGCAAACGCTGTGATATTTCTTTTGCGCAGGTTTTGTACCTGGTCGTTCATCAAAGCAATTAGCGGGGAAATAACAAGGCACAAGCCTTCTTTAGCAAGCGCGGGAACCTGATAACATAAAGATTTTCCGCCACCCGTGGGCATCAGTGCCAACACATCATCGCCGTTCATTGCTGTGGAAATAATATCCAGTTGCAATGGACGGAATTCGTCAAAACCAAAATACCGTTTAAGAATTTGATGAAGATGCTGTTGCATTTGAATGTAAAATTAGTACAAGAACTCTTAAAAATTACATTCAGTTTACAGCCATCAACTATAATCTTTTTAACTTCAGCAAATCATTTTCTAAAGCCGTCACCAAAAATTGGGTTGGCCTTTCTTCTCCGTCTTGCTTAATTTCCAAAATATGTGTGCCGGCATTATAAGCCCATGTGCAGGGCGCAAAATAATGGCCGTCGTTTTGAGCAAGTACAAAAATTTTACCCTTTCCGCCCGAATTAAAAACATATTGGTGACGGTACATCAAAACCGGGAAATCGCGGTAGTTTTCAGGGCGATAAATCAATTCTTCGCTGGTGGCTTGTTCTTCAACCGAGTTGACCCAGGTTTTTTGTAGCATTTGATTGTTCCCGTTTTCAAGGCCGATGCCTTCTTGTTTACAAGCTGTGAAGGCTATGCTAACGATCAGAATAAAAAATAAACTTTTCATCATGGTAGTTTGAGGTGAGGTGTACTTAAAAGCATAGTAAATTAATTTCAACATAATAGAAAAGACGAGCATGAGAGGGAAAACGCAACATTTCGGAAAACTATTTATTAAATCCCTATTCCGGTTTCTTTCTTATAAATCGTAATTGTTGCACATAATTTCGAAAAATTTCTTTTAGCGGAAACTTTATCAATAACTTAGTAGCATACATTTTATCTAACGCAAAACTGATCATAATGAAACGAAGAAATTTTTTAAAAGCTGCAGGAGCCGCTTCAGGTGTGCTCATCCTAAAACCATCAATTGTTTTTGCCACCAATAATAATTCGGCGGTTACTATTGGGATGGTGGGCTGCGGCAACCGGGGAAGCTCGGTTATTAGCACCATGTCGGCGCATAACAATATTAATATCATTGCGCTGGCTGATCTTTTTAATGATAAGCTGCCTGTCGCAGAACGAAGAGTAAATGGCCTCAATGCCAAAAAAGGCTTTGGCGCCGTAGCTAAAAAAAATATTTATCAGGGATCAAAAGCCTATCAGTCGTTGATCAATAATAAAGAGGTGGACGCGGTGCTGATTTCGACGCCGGGCTATGCCCACCCCTTTATTTTAGAAGCTGCGGCAAAAGCGGGCAAACATGTGTACTCGGAAAAGCCCACAGCGATTGATACGAACGGATGCAAAAAATTTATAGCTACAGGTAAAACGCTGGGCACTAAACAGACTGCCGTTGTTGGGTTTCAGATACGGTATGCCACGCCTTATGTGCAAATGATGGAGCGAATTCACAATGGCGATATTGGTGAAATCATAAGCGTTCAACTTTATTATTTTTCTTCGGTTAACCCTGTTTTCCGAAACGAAAAATGGTCGCGCGATGAAATGAGAATACGCAATCATTTTTATTTTAATGAACTCTCGGGCGGCATTTACCTTGACCAGGCCATCCACATGATTGATGTGTGCAATTGGGCATTAGGTACGACTCCTTTATATGCTATGGGGCTTGGCGGCGATAAAGGGAAAAGTGACATCGGCAACGCTTGGACGAATTACCAGGTGATTTACAAATACCCAAATGATATTAACGTAACCGTACAATCTTCGAAACTTGGGAACACATTTGGGGATGTTTGTGCCCGCTTTATTGGCACCAAAGGCATAGCAGAAGCACATTACAGCGGAGGCGTTTTTATAAACGGTGAAAATGGGTGGGACTGCGGTATTAACCGCTCCGGTACGGCGTTAACGCCTGAGCAAATAGCAAAAGGAACTTCTAACTCTTCTCTTGATGACGCTGACATCAATAAAGGCAAATCGTTTATTAATGCCATCACCAGCGGCAACCGGCTGAATTTGCTTGAAGATGGCGCCAACTCCTCACTGAGCGCGATACTTGGCCGTGAAGCAGCCGAAAAGAATAAAACAGTTTACTGGAAAGACCTGCTGGCGCAGGACGCGAGGATAAATCCGGCACTTAATTTAAAGCAGTTTGATAAGTAAAACGTTAACGGGCTTTTTGATAAGCAATGAAGTTGCGTTCATTTTTGAATTACTTGTGCCGTTGGATTTAATACCAAAGAAACTTTTACAAAATTCAGTAAAACACCAAACTCAAGTTCAAATTGGCGCAAGCGCAAATTATACGAAAGTGAAAATTATTTAAGACCGATATTTTACGTATTGGTTTTTTTGTTTTACCTTTGGTCTAAAAAATAAATCATTATGTCGTTTGCACTATTTATACCAGTTAAAGAAACGGTCAAAGAACTTAGGGTTAGATTAAAGAAGTCTTCTGCGATGATGGAGCCCCGTATTAAAATGCTTTTAGCCATGAAAAAAGCCGGCAGCGATGGCATAAGCAAAAGGGAGCTGATGGAAAGCGTAGGAGCCTGTAGCCAAAGCATTCATAATTGGCGTACGGCCTATAAGGTGGGCGGAATAGAACTATTAATGGCAAATGGCAGAAAGGATCATGCGGGTAAACCATCTGTTTTTACCAAAGAAGAACACAACAAAATGGCCGAAAAGCTCCATGATGCCAAAAATGGTTTGGCAGGTTACGCAGAACTCCGGCAGTGGATAAAAGACGAGTTTAACAAGGAGGTGAAATACAATACAGTGCTTAAATATGCAATCAGGCACTTTGGAACCAGCGTAAAAGCAGCAAGAAAAAGCCATGTCAACAAAGATGCCCAGGCGGTGGAGGCTTTTAAAAAAACTTCACGAAAAGGGTAGCAGATATAGCTCTTGGCATACCTGTTGAATATAGCGCTGTCAATTTGTTTTTTCACGATGAAAGCAGGGTTGGGCTACATACTAAGTATGGAAGAGGCTTGACAGCCAAAGGAGTTCAGCCAGTATGCACGTTCCAGCAGGTTTTTGAGTACACCTATATTTTTGGAGCTTTTTCCCCGCTAACAGGAGAGCAGTTTCAATTAGAAATGCCTTGTTGTAATACAGATACTTTTCAGGTATTTCTTAATGAGTTTTCACAAACCAATCCTCAGGAATATAAAATCGTAGTATTGGATAATGGTGCTTTTCATAAAGCCAAAAGATTAAAAATTCCTCCAAACATTGCCCTGCTATTTCTTCCGCCATATAGCCCGGAACTAAATCCGGCAGAAAAGATATGGCAGCATATCAAACGGAGCTTTACCAACAAGTTGTTTAAAAACCTGAATGAGATCAGTGATTTACATTTTCTGCATCTGTTTTAGTAATGAGTGTTTTAAAAGGTCAGCAAAACGTAACAATTGTTGGCGAACCCAGTGGCGGCGCGGCCTACGGCAACAGTGCCTGGTTTATTAATGAAGTTGTATTGCCTAATACAAAGATCAGGTTTAGATTGCCTTTGTTCAGGTTAGTGATCAATAAAAAGCTGCCTAAAAAAGGCTGGGGCGTGCTACCGGACGAATTTGCAGGCCCAACAATTGATGCCATAAAAAAAGGCATCGACTATAAAATGCAAAAAACAAAGAAGTTGATAAAAGACGCAAATCAAAATAAGGCTTTGTAAAAAGTGAAGAATCTTCTTCGTAACTTTAAGGCTATGCAAACTAGTCATCTATTTGTTTACGGCTCATTGTTAAGCGGGTTTCAAAGCCAGGCTTACGAATACATCAGAAAATACTTCAGGTTGCTGGGCGAGGCAACCGTAAACGGTACCATGTACGATATGGGCGAGTTCCCTGTTGTGGTACCTCAAAAAACCGGCCGCGTGGTCAGGGGCGAGTTGTACCAAATTATAAACGAAAATGAGTTTTCTTTTGCAATGGCGCAGCTTGATGATTACGAAGGCCTTTACCCCGAAGAGGGCGAGGCGGTTTATTACGAACGTGAAGCCGTGGATGTGAGTTTTAATAACGAAACGCTTACGGCCTGGGTGTACTGGTATAACCGGGATGTAAGCGAAAAGCGCATTGTAGAAAGCGGCGATATGCGCGAATATTTAAAAGGAAACAAAGCATAGTTTTTAGCATTTATGAGATTTGGAATCATAGCCGGCGAGAATTTTTTTAAAACATCGTCACAATACATTGCCCGGCTTATCGTAGAAAAATTGATAGAAAAGCAACACGAGGTTTTTGTTTTCAACAAAACAAATTTTTCCATCAACATAACCGGTGCTAAAACAATTAAGGTTGAAGGCGCTTTGAGTAAAATGTTTTCGGCAAACCTGTTTGAACAAAGAACAATAAAGAACCTGTTAAAGCAATACGCCATTGATAAGTTAATGGTATTTGAAACCGGCGGCATTGTAAAAACCGAAATTCCTCAGGTGCTTGTGCTGAATGATGATGTGGCTACAGATGCCGACACTTTGCAAAAACTGACAATGGTTAATCAGGTAATAACTTTTTCCGAAACCCTTCAACAAAAAATATCGCATCTTAAGCCAGAACTGGTGGCGAATACAATCGTTTCTGCGGTGCCGATTGCCGATGGCATCCAAACTTTCAGTTATAATGAAAAGCTTGCGGCAAGGGAACAATTTGCTCAAGAAAAGCCCTATTTTGTTTATACCGATTTTGAAATTGATGAAGCTGGGTTTTTAAACCTGTTAAAAGCTTTTTCCGCGTTTAAGAAAATGCAGCAAACCAACTGGAAACTGGTTGTTTATTTGCGATCGCGATTTGCAACTAAAGAGTTGGAAGAAATAATTCAGCCGCTTTCAAATTTTAAATACCGGAATGATGTAAATATTGTGAACAATCAGGACGAAAGCACACTTGCCGAATGTCTTTCCGGCGCCTACGCCCATATCAGCACAGCAGAGAGAGCAACGTTTAATATACAGGTTCTGGAAGCGCTGCTTACCGGAATTCCGTCGTTGGCACCGCGTTCCGAGGTTACCTCTAAATATGCCGGAGGGATTTTAGAGATTACGAACAATACACCTGAGACTTTAGCCGACCAAATGATGAACCTGTACAAAAACGAAGCACTAAGAAGCCTCCTTTCGCAAAATGCAGAGGATCTGAAGATTGATTTTGATAAAAAGGCGAACCTAAACGGGTTAATTGCAACATTGCTGAAATGAACTATGCCGCTTTTGTAAAAGGATAATTATTGAACTATCCGGTTCAAGGGCTGATGCAAATCCGTGAAAAACTATTGCGTACCTTTGCCCTCCAATAAAAATTCTCAAATGAAGAAATCAACAATATCTATTGAGGTACAGATGGACGAAAACCGTTTTCCTGAAACTATTGAATGGAACGCGAGCGATAGTACGATTCAAAATGTACAGAAAGCAAAAGCGATGATCCTTTCCTTTTGGAATGGCGAGGACAAGGAGGCGCTGCGTATTGATCTTTGGACACAAAAAATGATGGTGGATGAAATGGCTGATTTCTTTTATCAGACATTAATGACAATGGCGGATACATACGGCCGCGCCACCCGTTATACCGACCAGGTAGAAGAAATGAAAAACTTTGCGAAAGATTTTTACAAAAAATTTCAGCAGAAACAACTGGAGCAAAACAAGGCGGATTAGGCAAAGGCAGCAGATGACGATATTTGTTTTTTCGGACTTGCTGTAAGACTTCTACCTCAACTACAACAACAATTAACTCACTAAAAAATAACTAAACTATGTCACTCGAACAAACGATTAACAACGATATTAAAACAGCAATGCTTGCAAAGAATGCGATGGCTCTTCAGGCGTTGCGTGCCGTGAAAGCCGCTATTTTACTGGCTAAAACAGCGCAAGGCGCCAAAGACACTTTAAGCGATGACGATGAGATTAAGCTTTTACAAAAACTGGTAAAGCAAAGAAAAGATTCGCTGGAGATATTTGAACAACAGAACCGCCCGGAACTTGCTGCTAAAGAAAAAGAAGAAATTGACGTAATTGAAAAATATTTACCTGCACAGTTATCAGCAGAAGAACTAAAGGAGATCATTGCTAAAATCGTCGCTGATACGGGAGCTTCTTCACCTGCCGATATGGGCAAAGTGATGGGCGTGGCATCAAAACAACTGGCAGGAAAAGC